>Ga0116138_1000531_pt1 | contig 23037 bp, 16 predicted proteins | sample June2015DPH_20_1_2_FD_88971 | JGI IMG/M metagenome (GOLD analysis project Ga0116138, IMG submission 88971) | Peatland microbial communities from SPRUCE experiment site at the Marcell Experimental Forest, Minnesota, USA - June2015DPH_20_150 | ecosystem: Environmental > Terrestrial > Soil >... | reverse complement strand
TGACTCGCTCGATTTGGCCATCATCGTGGTGCCACGCGGCGAGGTGCTGAGCGTGATCGATGATTGCGGGAAAAAGGGAGTGAAAGGTCTGGTGGTTATCACCGCGGGCTTCTCGGAAACGGGTGAAGAAGGAAAGAGGTTCGAAGCCGCACTCGGTGAACGGGTGCGGCACTATGGCATGCGGATGATCGGGCCGAATTGCATGGGGGTGATCAACACCGAGCCCGCGGTGCGCATGGACGCGACTTTTGCGCCCACGCTCCCCCTGCCGGGACGAATTGCCTTCATGTCGCAGAGCGGAGCGCTGGGCGTGGCCATCCTCAATATCGCGCGGCAAATGGACATTGGCTTTTCGTACTTCGTGAGTCTGGGCAACAAGACCGACGTCTCCGGCAACGACCTGCTGCAGTATTGGGAAGATGATCCGCAAACGGACTTGATCCTGATGTATCTCGAATCGTTCGGAGACGCCAAACACTTCATGCAAATCTGCCGGCGGGTTTCGAGGCGGAAACCCCTGCTGGTGGTGAAGTCCGGACGGACGGAGGCGGGCGCGCGCGCCGCCACGTCTCACACGGGAGCGCTTGCCACGCGTCAGGGCCTCGACATCGCCACGGACGCGCTTCTGGAGCAATGCGGCGTCATTCGCGTGAACACCGTGGAAGAGCTGTTTGATCTCACCCTCACGTTCTCCAAGAATCCCCTGCCGCGCGGAAACCGCCTGGGCATTCTCACCAATGCCGGCGGCCCCGCCATTATGGCCACGGACACCGCCATTGCCAACGGGCTGGTCATGGCGAGCTTCTCCGAGCGGACGCGCCAGGAGCTCGGCCGATTGCTTCCTCCCGAGGCCAGCATCCAGAACCCGGTGGACATGACGGGCAAATCGGATCGCGGCAGGTACGACGCCTGCGCGCGCATCCTGCTGGAGGACGACGGCATCGACATGCTGCTGGTTGTCTTTGTTCCTCCCATGATGATCAGCGCCATGGACATCGTTTTGGGACTGGAAGAGTTGCGTCACCAGTATATGAAACCGGTTATAGGTGTCATGATGGCGACGGAAGAGTTTTTCACTGAGTTGAACCGTGACCATCCGAACCATATGGCCCTATATATCTTCCCCGAGTCGGCGGTCAGCGCCCTGGCAGCCTTCGAGCGCTATCGAGTGTGGCGCGAACGGCCGGTGGGAGAGTTGAAGCGTTTCGAGGTTCGGCGCGGCGCGGCGGAAGAGCTCACGCAAGATATCCACCATCAGGGACGATCCCAATTGACGGCGGAGGAAAGCCTTCGCCTCATCGGGTATTACGGAATTCCTGTGGCGGGGTCCACATCGGTTGGGAATCTGGAAGAGCTGAAGCGCGTGGCCCGAGGTCTTCGCTACCCGGTCGTCCTCAAAGCTATGGCGCCGGAATTGGTTCATAAGATGGAGGCCGGGGGCGTCGTTATCGATGTTCGCGATCCAGAGGAACTGCTGGCTGCCGCGGAGAGGATGACGGATTCCGTTGCCCGGCATCGAGAAAAAACAGCGCCGGGTGATGCGAGCCTGGGGTTCCTGATTCAGGAATACGTTCGAGGCGGGCGCGAAATCATTGTGGGAATGACGCAAGACCCGACGTATGGTCCGCTCGTGATGTTCGGGCTGGGCGGCATTTACGTGGAGACCGTTAAGGACGTGGTTTTTCGGGTGCCGCCCCTCACGGACCTCGAGGCGCAAGAAATGATCCGGCAGATTCGCGGCTATCGCCTGCTGGAGGGCGTGCGCGGAGAAGCTCCTGCGGATCTGGCCGCACTCGCGGAAATCCTGCAAAGGTTCTCACAACTCGTGGAGGAATTGCCGGAGCTCGCGGAAATTGAGATCAACCCCTTGCTGGTCTTCCCTGAGGGCAAGGACTTCCGCGCCGTTGACGCGCGCGTGCGCCTGTGCGAGACGCAGGAGATGGTCTCGCCGTGGCGCTAGGCCCTTGCGCCGCAAGCCCCATGTAGCGCCGGTCCCGCAGGGCGGGACCGGCCTGCTGAGCAGCAGAGACGGCGGCGCGGCAAACCCCCGCGCCGTTGGAAAAGCCGCCCGCCATTAAGATCGGCGGGCCGGATCGCGGGCCCTGCGCTACTTCTGGCGCGATTCGATTTGACGGATCTTCAGATACAGTCCTGCAATGGCCACCAGGATCGTGATGAGGGAGATTCCCAGACCTTTGCGGCGGATGTTCAATTCGTGAAGGGCCGCGACGCCTGCCTGGTTGGAGCGCGTGGCAATTTCCAGACCTTGAATCGAGAGCGTCTGGACTTGCTCTTCGCGAAACGTGTGAACGTTGACACGCGCTTTGACCAGAGCTTCGTGGGCGTTCGTAAGTTCAAGCTTGGCGCTCGAAACTTCCATCCCCGCTCGCTCGGCGGTGTCCAGAATGGTATCCGCTCGCACGATGGCGAGGTTCAGTCGGGCGAGATCCTGGGCCATGGCTTGCGCGCTCCGGTAGCCAGGATCACCGGAAGCGTGACAGGTGACGCAGACCGAATTCGCTCCGACGCCGGCCCACTCATCCGAGGGTTTCACAATCTCATGGTTGGAATGGCACTGAACGCAGCCCGGCAGTCCCATTTTTGCGAAGGCGGCTTGATGCGGGCTTTTCTCGAAGAGTTGGGCAAAGAAGACGTGGCAAGTTCCGCAGACGTTGGCTACGGAACTGACGCCCGGTGGCGTGGCGCCGTGGTTGCCATGGCACGTCGTGCAAGTGGGCGCAGAGATGTCACCCTGTCCGAGCATCTGGGCATGGACACTCTTCTGATAGTGCGCCACTTGGTCGGTGGGAATCTTGTAGTCCTTCATGTAGGCGGCGTCCGCGTGGCAACGCGCACAAGTGGTCGCCACGTTTGTCGGGTAGACAGGCGCGCGCGTATCGGAGACGGCCAGAATGTTGTGGATCCCGTGGCAATCGACGCAAGCGGCCACCTTGGTGTCGCCTTGCTTTAGCCGCTTGCCGTGCACGCTGGTGAGGTATTGGCTCAACTGGTCAGCGCGCATCTTGGGATTGAAGCGATGTATGTAAGCAATGTCGGAATGACAGCGGGCGCAGAAGTCCGGAATGAGGGCTTTCTTCGGGACTCCCCGAAAACCCTTCGTTCGACTCATGGCGCTCATGGATTCATCGTTGGGGTCACCGCCGTGGCAGTCCGCGCAGGTCAGTCCGGCCTGATGATGAATGTCGCTATCGAAGAGCTTGGCCGGATTCACTAACTTGGGTTCCTCCAGCAAAGCATGGCAAGTGATGCACGAGTTATTGCCGGAATCCGCCGCAGCGGAGCCCGGCGCGCCGATCAGTATCAGGAGCGCTGCAAGCACAGTTTTCATGACGATCCAGGGTGGCAGCAGTGGCAATCACCGCCGCATTTCCACAACGTGAGCCCTTCTGTCAGGCCCAGGCAGTGTCCGCCTGTGGGCCACAGCGTTCGCTCTGTCATCCTCATCCCGCAGAGCGGAAAAAAGATCTGCATTCTTACGCGATGAACTGCAGATTCTTCCTCGCCTACGGCTCCTCAGAATGCCAGCAGCGTAGGGCTTCCTTCACAAGCCAGGTAATGCACTCCGAATTTGGATACCCAGCAGGCCTGGCATCACTACCTTAAAGCCAACAACGAGAGAACGATCATGTACCCGAGCGCGAAGACTCCCAAGCCCGTAAAGAAACGCGTGACTCGCCCGAAGCCGATTCGCCGGTCGAGGAACGGGGCCGCAACCCAAACCAGCGCAGCCACCGAGAATCCGAAGATGCCCAACAATTCACCGTCCACAAAAAGGACCTTCGCCGGAAGGTATTTCAACGTCTGAAACATGAACAGGAAATACCATTCGGGGCGGATTCCTGCCGGAGCCGAAGCAAAAGCATCTGCTTTCGTGCCCAGTTCCCAGGGAACGATGGCGGCGAGCGCTCCCAGCGCGCCCAGCGCGGCGTACCAACCGATGATGTCGCGCAACAAGAAATTGGGGAAGAAGGGCATGGAGCGAGCCGGCTCGCGCCCCTCGGCGATGGCCCGCTCGACGCCCGGTGGCACACTCATTCCCAACCGTTGCACCAAAAAGAGGTGTATGGCCAGCAGCAACGTGGCCAGCCCGGGCAAAACCGCGACGTGGAAACCGAAGAAACGAGTCAGGGTCGCGCCGGTCACTTCTTCCCCGCCCCGCAGAAAAATCAGCAGCCACTTTCCGATGATCGGAACCGAGCCGGCCATCTCCGTCCCCACCTTGGTCGCGAAGAAAGCCAGCGCGTTCCAGGGAAGCAAGTAGCCACTGAAACCAAACCCCAGGACGAGGAAGAGCAGCAGCATCCCACTGATCCAGGTGAGTTCGCGGGGTTTGCGATAGGCCTTCAAGAAATAAACGCTGAACATGTGAACGAACGCCGCGAAGATCAAGAGGTTCGCCGACCAACTGTGTACGGACCGGATCAGCCAGCCAAAGCGAACCTGCGTTACCATGTACTGAACACTCTCGAAGGCGTCGTTGGGTGTGGGGCGGTAATAAAGCAACAGCAGGATCCCGGTGAGCACCTGGATCATGAAGAGGAACAAGGTCATGCCGCCGAAGTAATACCAGAGGCTGTGCCGGTGCACGGGAACAGTCTTGTGACGGAGGAACTCCTCCACACTTCCGGCGCCGAACCGTTCGTCAAACCAGGCAAGAGTGCGGCGGTATAACCTGCTCATCGTTAGGCGCTCCGCGTGACCACGACGTCCTCACCCTGGACGTGAACCTCAAACATCTGCAGCGGGCGAGGCGGTGGGCCACTCACGTTCCGTCCCTCCAGATCGTAAAGTCCGTTATGGCAAGCACACCAGATTTGATGGAGGTCTTCGCGGTATTGAACCGTGCAGTTCAAGTGCGTGCAGACGGCGGAAAAGGCGTGATACGTGCCGTCGGCGGTCCGCACCAACAGGGCGGGCTTTGAGCCGAACTTAAAAATCTTCCCGGAGTTCCGTTTGAGTTCGTCCACTCTGGCGGCAACCACCGACCGGCTGGTGGATTCCGCGACCGGCGGAGGGATGATGTAACGGATGGCCGGGTATAGAAACGAGACCACGGAGGCGGCGAGGCCGCTCCCCAGGAGGACGTTCACCCATCTGCGGCCGGGTTGAAGGGTCTTGCCCGGCCTTTGCTCGGGACTTGGCATGGGAACCACCCCTCCTTGTCGTCCTCGGGAAACCTGTTCACACCACCCCTGGCGGGCGAGCGTGGAGGCGCGTCCAGTCTGTCATTCCTCGTGGGTTGGGCTGCCGAGCCTCACCGCGCGTCGTTGTCCCGCGAGGCTCCCCTTGCCGGCGAGGCGCTTGACGCCATCAACTCAGACGCCCCACCGAGCCCGAGTGAAAACCGGGTCAGCCCGCTACAGCCGACCTTTCCACACCGGCCCTCCCGCACGACGCTGGGTCGCGGCAGAACCCCACAGGGCTTCTGCCCTGAGACGCTCGGTGCCGCCACAGCGTGGGTGTCTAGCTTTGGGCCTGCGGCTTGCTCGCGAAATCAATTCCCGTCAGCGATCGGCTTCTACGTCTTCGCAGCAGGCTTGTAGCCTTCCAGCGAATGGTTATGTTCTTTGTAATACTTCCCTGCGTCAGTGAGCTCTTTCGAACCCATTTTGACGTGGCAGAACGTGCAGGGCTTCCCTTCCTTCTTGGCGTATTCAGGCTTCGCGGTAGCCAGGGTCAGCAGTGAACCACTTAAAATGACAAGGGCAACCAGAACCTTAAGCAACCTCATGGAATCCTCCTTGAGTAGATTCTATCGCGCCTGGCGTCCAAAAATGAAAGAAAAAGCTACGCCAGATCATCCCGCGTGGGATCAACAACCAATACGAACGTTTATAGACTTGGTACGTCTGCGCGCCGGAGGTGAAGACCCCCTCACCCGCCCTCGCCCCTCGGGCCCCCTCTCCCCCAAGGGGGTGAGGGGTGCGAATGTCCTTTGGGGCACGCTGCGTTCGCATTAGTTCCCTCCCGCCAGCTCGTGCAGAATCTTGGGGTCGGGCTCGTCCATGGCCAGGAGTGAATGGCAGGCGTTGCAGTCCTGTGTAATCTCTGCCCCGCTTTTCGACTTGTGATTGCCATCGTGGCAACGGAAACAGCCAGGAAAATCGTTGTGCCCGAGATTGTTCGGATAACTTCCCCAGGTGATGTTCATCTCAGGGAAAACGTTACCGTCGTAAATGTACAGGAGCGCTTTCGCGGCTTCTTCGATCTGCACGCGCTCAGAATTGTAGATCGCGAAGTAATTCTTCCGATAGTATTCTCGCAGTGCTTCAGGCAACTCGGTCTGAGCCGCCGAACGGCTGGTGTAGTCCTTTTTCAGGAGATCGATCGCGACCTTGTGGATGAACGGGAGAGAAGAACTGATCCGGCCAGCCACCATTTCCCGATTCACGGCGCTTTCCGGCATGTCAAAGGTGTGGGTCGGACGGTTGTGGCAGTCCATGCAATCCATGGTACGTCGTGCGCCGTACGCCAGCAGGTCTGCCTTCGGGGGAGTCTCCGTCGAGGCGAATTCCGCGACGGTTCCGTCCTCGTTTCGATAGCTCACCCAGGGAATCTCCTGCCGCTTGCTGTCCGCGGCGAGGTAAGCCACCAGCCCCAGGTGGCGGCCATGAATCCCGACCAGCTTGCGATCCAGACTCCGTCCACCGATATGAACCAGCAGCACCGTTTGGGTTACGGAGTTCTTTTCGTCGTCGGCAAACTTCGTCTTGATCACAAGCTTGTCTCCGGAGAACCGCTCGGGCCAGTGGCACTGTTCGCAGGTTTCCCTTGCCGGACGCAAGTTGTGGATGGGCGTGGGAATAGGCCGCGGGTAGAGGTTGAACGTCACGGCCAGAACTTGGTAGCTGCCTGAAATCTTTGAGCGCACGAACCAAGGCGCCCCCGCGCCAATGTGGCACTCGACGCACGGTACGCGCGCGTGCGGAGAGCGCTGGTAAGCCGTGAATTCCGGCTGCATCACTTGATGACAGGTTTGGCCGCAGAACTGGGTAGACTCCATGTAGACGGTCCCGCTGTAGCTGGCAATCGCGAAAATCGGAACGTTGAGGGCGGTCATGACGCCGACAAACATGGCCGTACTTCGCACGCCCCCATGCGAGAAATCAACTGTGGGGTAACTCGTAGGGAGCGTGCCCAGTCGGCGTTGCCGGCGATAATCCCGGTAGATGCCGATCGGAATCAGCAGTAGTCCGACCACAAAGATCGGGGGCAGGATCAAATAGACCAGAATCCCCGCGTAAGGGTTCGGGCGATAACCCAGCACTACCGATGCGAACGCAATGACCAGGGTGATGCCGGCTGTCGTGGTCAGCACCACACCGATCCGGCTGATCAGATTCTGACTCAGATAGAAGGCGGGACGAACGAAGCGCGCAACGTCTTCTCGCCGCTTGCCCCAAGCTTCCTGGTGATTAGCCTTGCTGGGATTTGCGCGTTCCGCCAAAACCTAGGTCCTTTCTTCCCCCGGGGTGACCTGTGACGAGCGCGGGGCACTTTCTGGAAGAGCCATCGTGGAGCTGCCCCGAACGGCCCAGCTTGGCAGCCGACAGTCTGGACTGCAAGCTAAGCGGCACTCCCAGAGCTCGACAGGAAGGGACCGAGGGTTCGTTCGTGGGGTGCGTTCCCTGGCCCCCGCGGCCGACGGTGCCGAGCTACTTACTTTCTCCTGCCTTGTATCCCTGCAAAGAGTGAATGCGTAATCCCTACTTACCGTTTCAACTACATGAGGACATCGCGCTCGCCACTTCTTGCTTCGAACGACATTAGGGCTAGCGACATCTGGACTCATCTATCTCTGATACCGACTTCTTGGCAGGCCGCTTCATGAATCTAATCATCCGAGGAATCACTAATCCGTTTTCTCTACCCTCTCGTCAAAGACGCGATAGCCGGGGTTGGGGGGGAATAGCTCGGCCATCAGGTTCATCCGCCGTCGCAATTGCGCTACCGGAAGGTGATCGGCACCGACTCGAATCTGGACGTCGTGCCACAACCCGTGGATGTACTCGGCGGCAGTGCTCACGAAAGAAATATCGCGGTAGCGCTCGAATTGGGCACGCTGCCGGCGTGCCGTGCGGTTGGCCAAGTAAGCGTGTTTCGCATTCAAGGCTTCCTCATCAATTTCGCCACGCACGCCGTGACGAATTTCCTCCTCCAGAAGCTGGCTATAGTGCGCGAGTTCCGAGTCGGTCAGGCGCGGTCGAAGCAATTCCGCAACGCTCCCCAGGAACTCGAACCCCGTGTCGTGGGCGTCAAGCTCCCGGCAGGCGACGAGCAGGTTGATGCGCTCCGGCGTTTCCACCCACGCCGCGGTGTGGGCTTCGCCTTTGGGCTTCAGCCGGGTGATGACGTCGCCGGTTTCCAGGCACGCGATGTAAGGAACGGCCAACACCCGCACCTTGCCCAACCGCTCCGCCATGGCTGCCGGGACAGCCTGTGCCGGCTCGCGCACCATGGTGCGCTCTTCCGCGGGACTTAGGGCTAGCTCGGAGTGGAATTCCCAACCGTGCGCGAGATGGGAAAGCGGCAGAAAGCTACCTTGGACGTACTCGGCGATAGGGATCGTTTCCCTTGGTGGGGTCTGGGGAGTTCCCAATCTGCACCATCCAGACTGCGGGCCCACTGACGAGCGACCTGCGGGCCTCGGCACTATTTTGCGGAATAATCTCGCGCGTGTCCAGCGCCGTATTGTCCAGACGGAAGGGGGGAAATCAAACGCCCGGCCCACTCAAGGAGGGATACGCAGTAATCTCGCCGCGTGAGCCCCCGCCGTGCCCTTGGACAGCTCCCGCGAACGTGGGAGAATATTGCTTTGCCAAAAGGAAACGTGGGGGAACGACTACCGCCTGAGGTCCGCGCCCCTCGGACCTAATCTTTGGGGTTTCCCTCATTCGAGAAACTGATTAGAATTGGTAGGATATAGGTATAGAGTTTTCGGGATCTGGGGCTGTGCCCGTCGGCAGCGGGTGACCTTTGTACAATGCGTCTTTTTCTTGGGGGGAGATCTTAGGAGGGTAGCGATGAAATCATCCAACGCCGCCACGAATACGGCCAACCTCGCTGATCTGATGTGTGGGCCGGGCCAACCTGCGGCGGGGACCATGGAAGAACGGGCGCGGGGCGAGGATCCCGCGCTGCTCAAAACCATGCTGGAGCAGATGCTGCTGGTCCGCCGTTTCGAGGAAAAAGCCGCAGAACTCTACACGCTGGGGAAAATCGGGGGCTTCTGTCATCTCTACATCGGGCAGGAAGCGGTGGCGGTAGGAGCCCTTTCCACGACGCAACCCGACGACTACATTTTCACTTCCTACCGCGAGCACGGTCACGCGCTGGTCCGGGGCATGGACCCCGGCGAAGTGATGGCGGAACTCTGCGGCAAGCAGAGCGGCGTCTCCAAGGGCAAGGGCGGGTCGATGCATCTCTTCGACAAGCGGCGCGCTTTTCTGGGCGGCCATGCCATTGTGGGCGGGCAGATCCCGCTGGCCGCGGGCACGGCCTTTGCCTCCAAGTACTTGAAGCAATCGCACGTCACGCTCTGTTTCTTCGGAGAGGCGGCGGTCAACATCGGCTCGTTTCATGAGTCGTTGAACCTAGCCGCACTGTGGAAGCTTCCCGTGGTGTTCATCTGCGAGAACAACCGCTTCGGCATGGGGACGCCCATTGAGCGCGCCTCCACGCTCTACGAGCTCTCGCAGAAGGCTTGCGCTTACAACATGGCACGCACCTGGGTGGACGGCATGGACGTCCTCGCCGTCCGCGAAACACTAAAAGAAGCCGTAGACCGCGCACGCAAAGCGTCCGCTCCCACGCTCATCGAAGCGCGCACCTACCGTTTCATGGGCCATTCCATGTCCGACCCCTCCCACGGCCACTACCGCACCAAGTCGGAAGTGGAAGAGCAGCGGCGGCACGATCCCATCAAGCAGTTCACCGCGGCCGTGGAGGCGATTGGAATCGTCAACCAGGAGTATCTCGACGAACTCGAGCAGAAGGTCCGCGATATTGTTGAGGAGGCGGTGGCCTTCGCAGAGCGGAGCCCTGAACCTGACCCCAAGGAACTCAGCACGGACGTGTACGTCGAATAGGCCGTCGGGGGTGTAGCGCTGGCCTCACCTTGCGGGACCGGCACCTTGCCGACCCCGCCTCGCGGGATCGGCGCTACTTTAGGATTTCCAGTTCAGCTCGGAGCTATCTATGTCCATCATGACTTATCGCGAAGCCCTCAACCAAGCGATGCGCGAAGAAATGCGTCGCGACGAAACCATCGTGCTGATGGGCGAAGAGGTGGGCTTCTATCAGGGCGCTTACAAAGTGAGCAAGGGACTGCTCGACGAGTTCGGGCCCATGCGGGTGCTTGACACGCCGATTACGGAGCTGGGCTTTACGGGGCTCGGCGTGGGCGCGGCGATGGTGGGAGTACGGCCCATCGTGGAGATGATGACCTTCAATTTCTCGCTGCTTGCGCTCGACCAGATCGTGAACAGCGCCGCGAAGATGCTCTACATGTCAGGCGGGCAGTTTTCCATCCCCCTGGTAGTGCGCGGGCCGGGCGGGGCCGGGCACCAACTTGCCGCGCAGCACTCGCAGTCGCTGGAAGCCTGGTTCTGTCACGTCCCAGGCTTGAAAGTGGTCACGCCCGCGACGCCTGCGGACGCCAAGGGCCTGCTCAAGACTTCCATCCGCGACAACAACCCCGTGATCTTCATCGAGTCGGAAGTGCTCTACGGCACGCGCGGCGAAGTGCCTGATGGGGAGCATCTTATCCCCCTGGGCCTGGCCGACCTCAAGCGGCCGGGCCGCGACGTGACCGTGATCGCACACTCCAAGATGCTGCTGGTGGCGCTCGACGCCGCCGCGGACCTGGCAAAGGAAGGCATCGAGGTCGAAGTGGTGGACCCCCGCACGCTGCGTCCGCTGGATGTCGAAACCATCCTGAACTCCGTGAAGAAGACGAATCGCGTGGTGATTGTCGAAGAAGGCTGGCCACAGTACGGCGTGGGCGCGCAGTTTGTGGACGTGATCCAGCACGGGGCGTTCGATTATCTTGACGCGCCCATCCTGCGGGTGACCGGCGCCGACGTTCCCATGCCCTACGCGAAGAACCTGGAACACCTGGCGCTGCCCGACAAGCAGCGCGTGAAGGATGCTGTCTACCGCGTGCTCTACCGGCAAGGAGTGGGGGCCGAAGGCCACGCGTAGGGTTGCATTAGGAAGTAAGAACTTGTAGCGCCACAGTAGCGCTGACCTTTAGGTCAGCATGAAAGAAGAACCACACCTGCCGACCTAAAGGTCGGCGCTACTACCAGAAAGAGGATTAGCGATGGCCGCTAAGGTAATGATGCCGAAGGGCAGCGATACGATGACGGAGGGCAAGGTCCTGAAGTGGCTCAAGAAGGAAGGTGACCCTGTCTCCACCGGCGACACCGTCGTCGAAATCGAAACCGATAAGGTGGACATGGAAGTCGAGGCGATGGGTGGCGGCGTGCTCCGCAAAATCCTGGTGCAGGCCGGCAAGGTCGTGCCCGTGGGCGAATTGCTGGCGGTCATCGGGAAGCCCGACGAAGATATCTCCGCGCTGGTGAAAGGCGACGGCAAAGTCACTTCGGCGGCTCCCTCTGCACCCGCCAGCGCCGTGGCGGCGGCCGCCGGAAAGGGAACAGCGGCTCCTCCTGCCACCGCTCCAGCGCCTGCCCCCGCTGCCGGAGGAACTCTCCCGGCCGCGCCCGCTCCTCCCTCTGGAGGCCGCGTGCTGGCCTCGCCCTTGGCGAGGAAGATGGCGAAGGAATTGGGCCTCGACCTTGGCAGCATCCCAGGGACGGGCCCAGGAGGAAGGATCATTCGCCAGGACGTGGAGCGCAGTGCCGCGCTGCCTTCCCATGCGCGCGCGGCGGCCGGCGGCGCAGCACCTTTGCGTGCGCCTGCTCCTACTCCGCTGCGACGGCCTCCGGCCGCTCCGACCGGTCCGGAGTTTTTCGACGCGCCGCTCAGCTCCATGCGCAAGACCATCGCCACGCGTCTGGTGCAGAGCAAGGGACCCGTTCCGCATTTCTATCTCACCATCGAAGTGGATATGAAGCGCGCCAAGGAACTGCGTGAGTCTGCGAACCTACTCGATCCCGAGCTGAAGCTCAGCTACAACGACATTATTCTGAAGGCCTGCGCGGCGGCGCTACGGCAGCATCCCGAGGTGAACGCCTCGTTCCAAGGCGAGTCCATTCGCTACCACAATCGCGTGCACCTGGGCATGGCGGTGGCCACCGACGGCGGCGGGCTGATCACGCCCGTCATCCGGAATGCCGATGCGATGAGCCTGCAGGAGATTTCCCGCGAGACGAAAGACCTTGTCGGGCGCGCGCGGGCCCGCAAGCTCCTCCCTGACGAGTACGTGGGTTCCACCTTCTCGGTCTCGAACCTCGGCATGATGGGGATCGAGGAGTTTTCCGCGGTGATCAATCCGCCGGAAGGAGCCATCCTGGCCGTGGGCGCGGTAACGGAGAAGCCGGTCGTGGCGGACGGGCGCGTGGAAGTCGGCTTGCGCTGCCGGCTGACCCTTTCCTGCGACCACCGGGTGGTGGACGGCGCGACCGGCGCGAAGTTCCTCCAAACCCTCAAACAGATTCTCGAAAACCCCGTCTACCTGGCGTTCTGACGAGGCGCCGGGGGTCGATGTGGCGCCGTCGTAGGGCTCATTTTCAGGTCAGCAGGAAGTCGTAGCGCTGACCTTCAGGTCAGCAGGCATGAGGAAATCGATCTTCCCAGGTCTGAAATCCGGAATCTCTGATCTGCAATTCTTCCCCAACCTCCAGCCCCTGCTTTCTTGCTCGCCACTTGTCACTTGTCACTGCCCTCCCAGCCCCGAGCCCCCAGTCCCTGTCATTCTAACTCCTTTCCTTTCAACAACATCATCGCATTCAGCGACTAACTAGCTTGTTTTCATCAACATATCCGGATCGACCTGCCGAAGGTTTTCACAACCCTTTGTTTTCATAGAGATCTCCGGATCGACCTTCATTTTTAACATCTTTTTCTTCGCGCTGGCCCGGCCGAGCCCTCAAATCCGCTAAGGGCTTGTATTTCAACAAGTTGGTTTTCGACGAAGGTCACAGAATCTACTCGCTTCAAACGGATAAGTATCTGGTTTTTCATTAACATATCCGGATGTGGATCGATTTCGGCGAGTGGCAACGCGGTGGTACCCCATCAGAAAAGTCCCGAGTCCGGGGTCCGAAGAACAGGACAGCGCGGAATTGTTCTTGAACTCCGCGGCTTGAAAACTGGGGAACCATCAAAGAACCGCAGAGTTAAAGAACAACTCTACGCTACCTACTCCCGGCTCAGTCGCCTGTTCCCCCCGAGCCCGGACAGCGAACCTACAAGATAAGCTTATTATAAAGTGTAATTATTTGTCAACCCCCAAGTCATGGCCAGCCATCGAGCCATCCAATCGTCGGGAGATCGGGGCAGTGGTTCACTGACTCACTGAATCACTGACTCACTGACTCAGTGATTCAGTCCCTCGTCTTCCCGTCCCTAGCCCCTGTTGTTTTGGCTCTTGCAACGCCCTCCGAGTAGATGTATATGGGAGTTGTAACGCGGGGGTAACGCGCGCCAGACGGAGTTGGCCGCACACATCACAAAGAGCGCGACGGACCTACCCCGACACGTCGCGATGTGCAACCCGCGGCTGGTCGAGGAGTTTGCTATGCAACAGTTGGTCGGCCGGGAGAGCTGGGTGACATGAGCATCGATGTGGAAGAAACAGCGCTGATGGGTTACCTCGCCCGAAGGAGCCGCAGATTCCACGAAAAGGTCTTGGAGCTTCGCGAGTGTATCGGTGACTGGCTGGCGTACATCCCCAACACCTTCCCCCACTATACCCAACACACCGTTAAACACAGTGACGCAATCATCGACCAACTTTCAAAATTGCTTTTCAAAGAGGGAAAAAGCGAACAGGCCGTTGTGGAACTCTCGCCCGCAGAGGGCTACATTCTAGCAGCTGCAGCCTATCTTCACGATGCCGGGATGGTTGTTTCTGACAGGGAAAAATCCGAACTCCTTCAATCCACAGAATGGAAGAACTGGATAGGCGAAGGTGAGGCGCGCGCGAAAAGACTACGCGATATTGCAGAACTACGCAAACGGCTCGCGTCCGCCGACCCCATTGTGGGCAATTTTCTGGCCGACCTGCAAACCCGCTTTCTGATCGCTGAATTTGTCAGGCGGACCCACCATTACCGGGCGGCGAAGATAATCACGCACGATCAAGCCGCTCTTGCCAGGTTCGCGTTTGACGATCCTATCGCTGTGCGAACGATTTCCGACATTTGCATCGCTCACGGCCTAAGGCAGCACGAACTGGAGGACCGGGAAAAATACCCGGACCAGCGAGATGTCCTGGGAGATCAGGTGAATGTCAGATTCCTTGCACTACTGTTGCGCCTTGGCGACCTCCTGGACATGTCTTCAGACCGAGCATGCCCTCTGATGTTAAATGCGGCTTGCCCCCTCCCTCCTGAGAGTCTTGCACAATGGTCCCAATACCGACGGATTACACATCGACTCACAAGCCCGGACAGGATCGAACTGACAGCTGAATGCAATGTCCAAGAGGAGCACCGCTACTTGCAGGATTGGTGCCAGTGGCTCGCAGATGAGGTCAGAAACGCCAGATCCCTGATGTCCCGCGCAACTAGGCACCGAACATGGCAGCCCCCAGTAGTTGAACTTGAAGGCTCTGCTGCGACGATTACAATTCGCCCTTCCGCAGATGCAAGTTACATCCCCTCGAAGTGGCACTTCGAACTCGACAGCGAGATCGTTTTCGATCGCCTAATCAATGACGTATCCCCAGACCCAAACGTATTTATCCGGGAGTTAATCCAAAACGGGTTAGACGCAGCTCGCTGTCAAATTTACGCTGACCTGGCGGCGGAGGGCATGCAGCCACCCCGATGCCCCACCCAGGTCGACCCGGACCGCAGGCGCCGGTACCCAATTCAAATCGCCCTAAGAACGGTTCAGGTGAAAAACGAACTCTCGGGCGAAACCGAGGCGCGCCAACTTCTAACAGTTGATGACTGCGGGATCGGCATGGATCGAGACGTAATTCGGAATTACTTCCTGCAGGTGGGGCGCTCGTACTACACGACCGAGGAGTTCCGACGTAATTTCCATTTCGTCCCAACTAGCCGCTTTGGTGTGGGTTTTCTTTCGGTGTTCGCAGTGAGCGATCACGTAGTCGTAGAGACCTTTAAGCCCAGTTCACCCTCGCATGATGGCCCGATCCGACTCACCTTGACTGGGCCTCGAAATTACTTGCTTACGGACCGCGGTACTCGAAGGTCGACTGGTACGTCTATTAGCGTGCTACTCCGCAAGGAGCTTGCATCGGACGAACTGACGAGACTCGTCAAGGGTTGGTGCCGACGGGTCGAACTCCCCGTAATTGTTAACGACCTCGGGAAGGTGACAACCATATCGGCCGAGGGACCGGAACAATTCGTAGGAGAGTTTCCCGACGTAACAGAAGAGGGAGCCAAGTTCGTCGTACGCTCGTTCCCGGTTAACAGACAAGATGTCGAAGGTGAGATATATGTACTGGCACACGTTGGCGGTAAGGGGGAACGCTGGGACTTGTTGCGTTGGGCCGAAAGCACCTACCCGCAGACCCACCCGCTCGCATCCGCACCTCCGTTTCCAGGAAGTGTCACCTGCCTGCATGGTGTCGCAGTCTCGGACTCCTGGCGTTACTATCGGGGAGCTTTTAGCACAAGACTTGATTATCGGGGGGATATTTACGGCCCAACGCTAGCCCGTCACTCTGTACTTCACCGTAGGGGAGTGAGCGTGGAGACCGGCGCGGAAATCGAGTCCCGACTTGAAGAAATCCTTAAGGAACACTTGGCCACTTCGACCTGCGCTCTACCGAATGAGAGTTGGAAGTACAAGCAGAGGCTCGCCGGGCATTTTCCACTACCTTCGTTTTGGGCCTCTGAGCCTGGGACGATTAGGGTATTCCGAAAGGGCCAACCCGACCTCATATCTCTGAGCGAAGCACAGGCAACTGCGGTAATCACGACGGTTGTCGGACCGTGGATGCTGACCGGGTACGTATTTGCCAAGCAGGATGACAAAGCCGAGTGCCCAGACGCCTTCTGTGAACTGGCGACTCCGACCATTTCCGGATCGGACCTCAATTCGCTCTCGGACGAACATCGTGCCGCTCTCTTCACATCGCGGATAGCAACGTCGGTCCATTGGCTTGCGTCCGGATATCTTGCGGTCGATTGGACGACAAGTGCGCAAGGATGCAAGCTTCTCGATGGCTATACCGATCGTCCGGTTGGGCTGGCTGCACTCCCGAACGGGCAAACAATTGGGTTTGCAATTCATAAAACCACCAACAATGTATATGAGTGTTGTCTGCTGAATCAGAATCATCCTTTTGTTTCGTGGTTGCTTGACGTTAAGCACGCGTGCGAGCAGGGCTGCCATGGCCTCAACAAGAGTCAGCTCGCCCAGCTAATCTCGCTTCTGCAGACTCCACTGCGCCTTCACGGTTTTGAGCTGTCGAAACTGGTTGATTATCTCGACGGTTGGCGGGCGCTTCCTGGCTTGCCAGCAGACCTCTCCCCGCCGCCACTTGAACTGACGAGAGATGCATTCACAATGAAGCCGGTAGATGTTTCCCAATGACACGGGGGAGCATACGACCTACGGCGTGGCTTCCACGCCGCGACGGGTTCGTACTGTTGCGGCTCTGAAAGGCCCAAGGCACAAGACCTCGGGTGGCGCATCCCGATACAAAACATCCAGCCAGGTCCCCGCGAAAAGCTTGCCCTGAGCTTGCCGAAAGGCTGGAATCCAGGGGGGTTGCCACTAACCGAGGGCCGTGGTGGAGCGGCTGGTGGAGACGCGCGCCCGCCGCGGCGGGGGCGGGGCCACGCCTCTAATGGAGCACCTTCCGCGCGCGGACGCGTCCCGCGTTCGCCATTTACTTTCCCGGCATAACCTGAAACAATCTCGCCACGCGAGTTCAAATCCCCCGCCTGTCATCCTGAGCCCGCCTTGCGGGCGAAGGATCTCTGCAGTTTCTTCGCGCCAGGCTGGGATTCTTCGCGGGGTTTACCCTGAGCGGAATGACAAGGATCCTTCGGCTTCACCTCAGGATGACAGCGCATGGGCTCTCCAGAAAGTGGATGAGTAACTCATTCCCTTTCTGATGGTCGCGGAGTTTACCCTGAGCGGAATGACAAGGATCCTTCGGCTTCGCCTCAGGATGACACCGGATGGGCTCTCCAGAAAGTGGATGAGTAACTCATTCCCTTTCTGATGGTCGCGGAGCTTACCCTGAGCGGAATGACAAGGATCCTTCGGCTTCGCCTCAGGATGACACTCATTCTTTTCCGTACCAGCCCTGGCTCAAGTCTCTCCATGCGGGATTGGCCGAGACAATCAAGGCAACCTTCTTCGCCCGCAGCCATCCCTTGATGCGTTTCTCCCGTTGGATGGCTGCACGGACGTCGCCAAAGGTCTCGTAATACACCAGACGGTTGATGTTATATTCACGCGTGAACCCAGGGAGCAGCTTGCGCTTGTGTTGGAGGACGCGTTTCTCCAGATTGCTGGTCACGCCCGTGTAAAGCGTGCGAGTGTTGTTGGTCATGATGTAAACGTAATAGGTTTTCACGGCCACGGATCTCTCCACGTAGGGCGGCATTCTCTCACATCGTCATCCTGCGCGCCTCTACGCTGTCATCCTGATCCCGCCCGCCCCTTCTGTCATCCTGAGCCCGCCGTGCGGGCGTAGGATCTTTGTCATTTTGCTCGCCCAGTGGGAAGACCTTCTTTCATTCACTGCCGGGATTCTTCGGTCGCAAAGTCTACCCTGAGCGGAATGACAAGGATCCTTCGCGGAGTTTAGCCTGAGCGCAGCGAATGGGCCTCAGGATGACAGCGCATGGGCTCAGAATGAAAGGGTGCGGGTGGGGCGTCCCGACAACGAACATCGGAACAGGTCCCTGACGCACCGGGACGGGTACATCGCGCTTTGTGCGACGTGTGCAGGAAGCGGATAGTCGTTGAGGATCTTTTCTTTCAGGGCAATCGGACCGGGAAGGTGACCTTTTTTGTTTTGAGCAGGCCTTTGAGGCGGCCCATGAGGCCCGGCGGGGGTTCTGTGGCTGCCAGCTTGGGCTTGGGCGGCCGGGAAGCCAGTTGTGTGCGCGTCCGCAAGGGCGGGCGGCGCATCGGCTCCACTTTCGCGGCGGGCTGGGCCAGCGCGGGTGGCGGAGCAATGGGAGGACGTGCGGGAGGGCTGGCGACCGGCGAACCCACAGAGGGCGCAGGCTGAGCCATCGCGCTCACCGGAGCCGGAGCAGTCGCAGGCGGTGAAGCCGCGGGAGCGGCGGGCTGGGGTTTGGGCTTCAGGACTCCCGGCGGCGCGGCGTCCTCCAGCGGCGCGCCACACTGCTCGCAGTATTCGCCTTCCAGATGCAATGGACCTTTGCAGAAACGACAGACCACTGTTCCCGGCTGGACGGGTGGCCTCTCAAACGCCTTCCTCAGGGCTTCCTCGTCGACTTCCGCCACTTCCAGACCCTGCTTGGGTCGAGGGCGATCGAGTGGCGCATCCACGCGGGGAGCAATCACCACAGAAGGAGCGATTTTCAAGGAGATGGTGGGCTCCGGCGAGGGCGCAGCGCGCGTGAAAGGCAAATCCTCAGCCAGCCGAGCAGGCGCGGCTTGGGGGCGACTCAGCGACGGACCAGCCGGAGCTGGCGCGGGGGGCGCTGCCGGGCTCACGGGTGGCGAGTCGAAGGGAGGGCTGGCGCCTGCGGCGCTCGTCCCCGTGGGAGCGGCGGCCGCAAGAGGAGCTCCACATTGCAGGCAGAAGCGCATCCCCTCGGGAAGGCTCGTATTGCACTTCGGACAACTCAACATACGTCCGGCTCAATCCGGAGTCGGATTCCACCCCCTGTTCTCCAGCGTGCATCTTATTACAGGCTTCGCAACTTCTCAAGCCCCGCGCGAAGCCCCCGCTTGACAGGGGATTGATAATCGAGGGAGAGTTCGAGTTTGAGTCTGGCGGAAGGGAGAACACACATGGCAACTTCAGGTCGGGTTGGGTACGCGGTAGTGGGGTTAGGGCACTTTGGGGAACACGTGGTGTTGCCGGGTTTCCGCAACAGCCGCAAAGCCAAGCTGGTGGCGCTGGTGAGCGGAGACGAACGCAAGGCACGGCGCCTGGCGGGAAGGTTCGGCGCGAGCGACTACTACGACTACGACGACTATGCGCTCTGCCTGAACCATCCCCACGTGGACGCGGTTTACATTGCCACCAACAATAGCACGCACGCGGAGTTCACCGTGAAGGCGGCGGCCGCAGGCAAGCACGTGCTCTGCGAGAAGCCCATGGCCAATAGCGTCGAAGAGTGCCAGCAAATGATCGACGCCTGCCGCGCGAACCACGTGCGTCTGATGATCGCCTATCGCAAGTATTTCGAACCTGCCTCGCTCGACCTGAAAATGCTGGTCGAAAGGGGCAAGCTCGGCCGGCTGAAGATTATCCACTCGGCGTTCTCGATCTACGTGCGCCCCGGGCCGAAGGTCGCCCGGTGGCACTTCGACCGGCGGCTAGCAGGCGGCGGGGCGCTGCCCGATGTGGGCGTTTACTGCATCAACACCGCGCGCTGGGTGGCGGGCAAGGAACCGCTGGAGGCGGCGGCCTACCAGTGGACCTCCGACCCCGAGGTCTTCAGCGAGGTGGATGAGAACATCGCGTTCCGGCTCAACTTTCCCGACGGCCTGGTGATGCAAGCGACCGCCAGTTGGGGCGCGGCACAGGCGTCGTTCCTGCACGTCATCGGTGAGAAGGGCTGGGCCACGCTCGACCCCGCTTACCCGTACGAGGAGGAGCGGCGGCTGTACGGGCGGATCGGCGGGCGATGGGTCGAGAAAAGATACAAGGTCATGAACGAGCTGGCGCTGGAACTCGACGGCTTTGCGGATTGCGTGCGCCGCAACCGCGAGCCGGAACCCAACGGCACAGTGGGCCTGCGGGACGTGGCGGTGATGCAGGCCGTCTACCGGGCGGCGCGCGAAGGACGGCCCGTGCCCATCGGGGGGTAAGGAACAGGTTACAGGGAACAGGGAACAGGTAAAGACACTGGGGCAGCCGGCCGTCGCGCTTCAGTCCGCCTTTAGGGTTTGTGTGAAAACGTGGTTTCTGGCGCTGTGGCGGCGCTCGCCGCCTGCCCGGTCTGACCAGCGGGGTAGGTGATCGGAAGCAACGCTTGGAAAGGCGGCATTTTAGGGCTTTGGAACCCTCCGAAGAGGTAGGCTCTAATCAATGCTGTGTCTTCTCCTTCGACTTGTCAAGAATTGGAGGCCGAAAGAGGCGATCCAACTTGGCTGGCCATTGGTCTGAGTGACGGTTATAAGGCTGCGGCCCACCATCCCGAGGAACCAGACCGCTCCATCTTTGGCAAGCGGAGTGCGGAAGCCGATGCCGAGTGTTGATTCACGGATTTGAGGTTCATCGGCAGTCGCTCTTGTGGCATCCTGATCGTAGAGTTCGAGGTCGAGTTCTGTTTTCTTTCTAAACTCGTGACCCACGATTACGCCTCGTATCCACGAGCTCGGGACATCGTGGTTGGTGAACCAGTATCCAAATTCCCCGGAGATGCGGATGGCGCCGACTCTGGCTTTTGCTTCCAAGGGAATGAGAAGTTGGGGACCCGGCTCCACAATGTCACGGCGTACGGAGCGGGTGGGGTTGCTCAATAGGAGCTGAGGATAGATCGACATGGCAAAATTGGACTCCCGCTTACCCGTTTGGTCCGGCGCTGCTGTTCTCGGATGGTGCGAGTAAAAGCGCCACTTAACCCCGAGCAGAGAGTTTCCGAGGCCTGCGGCAACATGGCCGGAGGCGCCCCGCGACTCGTGAATGCTGAGAGGCAGCTCGTACTTGAGCTGAACCCTATTGCTCAGGCCATAATTGACGTCAATGTTGGGCGTTGCATATGAGCCTTCAGACGGATTGCGATCGCCAACGAGGACCGTATTTATCTCCCAATTCCTCTTTCCTGGAGTGTCAGGATCATCCGATCGAAATGGTGGCCCGCCCTGTGCCAAGGCCAGAGGCGAAAACCGAGTGAGGGCGGCTAAGATCAGGCAGAGAAATGGAGCGATGCGTTTCATGACGCTACACTCCTCCGGCATTCGGCGAACAGAGCGTTGTAGACACATGAACTCCCGGAGCAAGCAAAGGTAGCGCAGACCGGTTATCTCTTCTTCTTGGCTTCTCGCTCGGAAGCGGCCGTCGCAGAGCGGTCGCAGTGCTCGGCATGCAGTTTCGCCGCTTCGGCGTCGTGGTGAATTGCGTGTTGATTGTGTCCGTGGGCCAGGTAGGCGTGGTGCGCGGCCGTTTCGTGCTCCTCGGCCTCGTCGTATTTCGCTGCCTGTTTGTAATGGTAGGCTGCGCGCTCATGATGACGAGCAGCGTGATGGTAATGTTCCCAAGTCTTCGACATGCAGTTCTCCTTCTTTAGGTTTCTGGCGAGTTTCTGGGATCGACCAAACTTTCCTGAACAGACGCTCGGACCCGCCGCAGCAGTCTGGGCCGTCCGAGAAATCAAAGACTGTTGTTTCATTCCGACGCCACACTTGTCTGGTCAAAACTGAACATAGGACCTCCAAGCTGGTGGCCACGGCAGGTTCTTGATGCCGTGGGTTCGTAGAGTGTAATGCGGGAATCTCAAACTAGTGGAGATGGGCACCCACTCCCCTCAAAGTAGCCCGTGTCGGCGGTAGAACCAGGACTTCACAGCCTGAACCAGGAAGAGGTAGGTCACGGCAAGAAGCGCAATCGCACCCAACAACGACAGCGGTAGCGGGGTAAACCGCAGCAGGCTCCCGAGTGGCGTGTACGGCAGGACAGCGGCGCTAGCGACGACCGCTAACACGCTGATCAGCAACGGCAGGCTGGGGCGGCTCTTGAGAGGATTGCCTGCCGTCCGGATCACGAACACCACGAGCGTCTGTGTTGCCAGGGATTCCACGAACCATCCTGTATGGAATAGCGGCGCGTTCGTGGAAGCGTGGAACACCCAGAGCAGTACCCCGAAAGTGAGGAAATCGTAGATCGAGCTGATGGGACCGACGATCATCATGAACTGGCGAATAAACCCAATCTGCCAGCGCTTGGGCCGGTGCAGCAGGGCGGGATCAACATGGTCGCTGGGGATGCTGATCTGTGAAGCGTCATAAAGAAAGTTGTTGAGCAGTATTTGCGTCGGGAGCATGGGCAGGAATGGCAAGAAGAGTGATGCCGCGGCCATGCTGAACATATTGCCGAAGTTCGAGCTCGTGCCCATGATGATGTACTTCATGATGTTGGCGAAGCTGCGCCGCCCCTCGATGACCCCGTCGTTCAAGACCGCAAGATCCTTTTCCAGGAGGATGATCTTCGCAGCGTCCTTGGCCACATCGACGCCGTTCACAACTGAAATGCCCACATCCGCAGTGTGCAGCGACGGAGCGTCGTTGATGCCGTCGCCCATGTACCCGACAACGCGCCCACGTGTCTTCAGAGCGAGGATGACCCGGTTCTTCTGCTCGGGAGACACCCGGGCGAAGATGGCGCCATTCTCGGCCTGGTAGGCCAGAGCGGCATCGTCCATCGTGTCGACCTGGTTCCCGGTGAGCATGCGGTCTGCTGCCAGCCCGACGTCACGTGCTACCTTCTGGGTCACATACTGGTTGTCGCCGGTCATGATGACCACGGAGATCCCATTCAGCTTCAACGCCTCCAGAACGGGAGCAATCCCTTCCTTGGGCGGGTCAAGGAATGCCGCGAACCCCGCCAGCGTCATATCGTGCTCGGCCGCCACGGTGTAGACATCTTGCTTCTCCACCTTCAGCACGGCCACCCCGAGAGTGCGGTAACCGTCGGAACTCAGCTTCTGGAAGGTCTCCGCCGCTTGAGCCCGCCGGCTGTCGTCGAACGGC
>Ga0116138_1000527_pt1 | contig 23149 bp, 19 predicted proteins | sample June2015DPH_20_1_2_FD_88971 | JGI IMG/M metagenome (GOLD analysis project Ga0116138, IMG submission 88971) | Peatland microbial communities from SPRUCE experiment site at the Marcell Experimental Forest, Minnesota, USA - June2015DPH_20_150 | ecosystem: Environmental > Terrestrial > Soil >... | reverse complement strand
TGTTTCAATTGTTGTTTCGGCCCTTTTTGGGATCTAATGTTTATATGTTCTTGTGTCTAAGGTTCTACCATGCGGCACAGGCGTAAGAAGTCTCATAACGTCAGAAATGCAATAATAGCCATAATCGTCCTGATGGTTATCATCAGTGCGGTCGTGGCCTATCAGATGAATAGTGGCAAGCCAGCGGACACGGAGTCAAACACGGTTCTCCTCGTGACAAGTATGGGAAACATAACGATTGAGCTGTATGGTGACATGCCTATCACAACGGCGAACTTCAAAAACCTCACAAAAATAGGCGCATACGACGGAACAATCTTTCATCGAGTTGTTCCGGGTTTCGTGATCCAAGGCGGAGACGTCACGTCAAAGGGAATAACAGTGCCCACGATTCAGGATGAGCTCCCCAACAAGCACAGCAACTTGGCGGGATACGTGGCCATGGCGAAAGCAAGTAACCCCGATGGATCGGTCGCAGCCAACTCTGCTACGAGCCAGTTTTTCATAAACTTGAAGGACACGAACCCTGCCGTCTTGGACAGCAATTACTCGGTTTTCGGCAAGGTAGTGGCAGGCATGGACGTCGTTGTCGCAATTAGCAAAGTGCCTATTTATCCCGCGAATGATGGCAAACCATTGACGAACGTGACGTTGATAAAAGCAGAATTCATCAGTTAGCCGGATCAAGCAAGAGCGCTACCAATGTCTAACCTGCCTTTTTTGTTCAAGCGCGCGTCAAAATAGCTTTAAATCGCTTGGCGTTTTAACATGTTTTTATGGCAACCCTTGTTGATGATGTCGGTAGTTTTCCCCTGCCTGCGTATACCGATAGTAAAGTGTTTGAAGAGGCATATCGCGTTGCAAGAAAAGCAATAATCGAGGGAAAACACCTTGGCAAGGACGAATTCTTGTTGAACAATTTCAATCAAGTAGTGATAGGCTCTTTCATGAAAAAAGTCGAGGCAGGACTCGATATCGTTAACTATCCACAGCATTACGATATGCACAGACAGTTGGCAGACCCTCTCAGAGATTCGATGAATGAAGGAACATACTTGATCAACACAGAACGCGCAGTACTGCCGGAGGTGTATGTCATCGGCTGTGAAGCCAAAAGACTCTACGAAGAAACAGGAGAAAAGGTGCGGCTCAGGGTGTGTATGATGGGACCAGTCGAGCTATACTTGAAGGAAATCGGGTCTGTCGTCCACGAGGACATCCTCCAAATGTTCGCAGAGAACGTTAAGCGGTTTGCGAAAAACTCGACCTTAAACTCAAAATACGTCCAGACAGTCGCTGTCTCTTTGGACGAGCCGAGTTTTGGCTTTCAAGACATCTTCACAGACAAAGAAGTAATTCAAAGTGCTCTGGAAACAGCCTTCAACTTCGATGGCGCAACAAGACAGATTCACCTTCATTCACCATCCAAGATCACCGATCTGCTCAACGTCAAGAACATTGATGTCCTATCAATTGAATATGCTGCATCCCCGAAAAACATTGACAGCGTGTCAAAAAACATGCTTGATCAAGCAGACAAGCAGATACGAGTAGGTGTATCCAGGACAGACATAAACTCAATCATGGCAGAGCTTTATGACAAGGGAATAACGAAACCAAACGCCGAGCAAATGGTCGAAGACGAGAGAATCATACGAAAAAGGTTTGAAACCGCCAAAGACAAGTACGGAGACAGGATGACATTCACAGGGCCCGACTGCGGCCTGGGAGGATGGCCCACACAGGAGGCGGCACAGCTTCTCCTAGCTAGGACAGTGAAAGCGGTGAAAGCAGCAAGAGACAAACTGTGAGCCTCGGCTTAGCAGCGCTCGTTTTTTTCCGAATCGTTTGTCCACTCGGTCATGATCAAGCAACCCTAAGCGGCGCAGGTTGTAAGATAACGAAGGGCTCGACTATTCTAGGGACAGAACAATTATCTTTGTTTCCTTAGGCAATTTATGCTCTTCGATGTTCACGACAGGCCCTTTATTCCTCTCTATGTTTTTCTTTCCCTCCAAGAAATCATCAACCGTCTTCAACAGGTCAAACATAGAGGGAAGCCTTGGCATCCGATAGTGCATGGGAAATATTATCTTGGGCTTCAACTTTTCGCAGACATTGGTGGCAGTTTCGGGTCCTATGGTGAAGTATCCTCCCACAGGGACAAACAATACATCGACCTTTCCTATCTCCTCAACAGTTGCAGAGGATAACTCGTGTCCCAAGTCTCCGAGGTGGCAGAACTGTACGCCATCCAAGCTGAAGGTGTAGATGCTATTTTTCCCGCGTTTGGAACCCTTCGTTTCATCATGAAAAGCAGCAACGCCTTTCATGGACACTCCTTTCACTTTTTTGGAGCCTACGAAACTTTCCAGCATCTGTCCCTCTTTCCCCAAGACCGGTTTGACGTTGTTGTGATCTTGGTGGCTATGGGAACAAAGCACGATGTCAGCAGCCGCTTTAGGCTCCGGAATACCAATTCCCTTAAAAGGATCAGTCACTATTGTGACGCCTTCTCCCTGCAGTTCGAAGCACGCATGACCGTGCCATATCACTTTAACCAAACCGCTCATCTCTTTCACATGGTTTGACACAGCGATGTTGTATTAGACCAAGGTGAAGGCATTTATGGTTTTCGCGTCCTCAATATCGCCAACAAACAAAATGCCCAAACGCTGGAACCCTCAGTTTCTCTTTGAAGTCTCTTTTCCAAAAAGGGTCTGGCGGGCCCGACGGGAATTGAACCCGCGACCTACGGATTAAGAGTCCGCCGCTCTAGCCTGACTGAGCCACGGGCCCACTAGCCTTCTCTCTGAAGAGAACGTTCATTAAGAGATTTAGAGCTTACGGTTTCGTTTTGATTCTGTAGATAGTTGTGCGCGTCTGAACTAGCCGTAGTGAATGTATTCCATTATTGTCTTTTCTATTTTCTCTGGGTTGCTGGACAACTCTTTCCAAATGTTCTTATCTTCGAAAGCTCTCAGTTTTCTCACAGTTTCGTCGATGAGTCTCTTTGGGAAGACCCCGGTTGCTTCATAATAATGCCTGTCTCTCTCAAGATTTTCGACTGCTTCGCTGCATGAGCGTGGCAAGACCTCAAGATTCTTGCCTTCGTTTTCAGCTGCTTCAATGTGCAAGTCTTCAGCAAGCTTCAGCGATTCTTTCGAGTTCTTCAGCCCATAACCCGCTGCCACGGTCAGTCCAGCAAAGAGGAGGTAAGCATTGGCAAAGGCGTCTGGGGCCCTGTATTCGAAGGTTTCTCTGCAGCTCTCTGCTTTTTCGCTTGCTTTCTTGAAGCTCCACCACAATGGTATGCGTATTAGAGCCAGACGGTTTCGGGCGCTCCAGCAGATGTGCATCGGTGATTCTTTGCGTGCAATGAACCGCAGGTATGATACCGGCGTGGGATTTCCAAAGGCCGCAAGACTTGGTGCGAGCTTCAATAAGCCTCCTATGATCTTCAACGCTTCAAGGCTCAGAGTTCCGTCAGGATTGGAAACCACGTTGTTGCCGTTCTTAAGCCCACACACGTGTATGTGCATCCCTGTTCCAGCGTGGTTCAAGTCAATCTTGGGGATGAAAGAGACAGATACCCCGTGTCTGGAGCAAACGTTTCTGATAACCCACTTTGCAATCGCTAATGTTTCCGCCATCTTGGTAAGATTCTGTGGTTTGAACTCTATTTCATGCTGTTCCATAAGGGTGTCGTTCTTGTCATAAGCTAGACCGACTTCTCCATGCGCGTATTTTGTGGGTATGCCCACAAGGTCTAAAGTCGCTAAAACTTCATTCCTCAAGTCCTGAAACTTGGCGAAGGGCGCAGATTCATGATAGTTCTTGTCCGACCATGCTGGAAAAAGAACTTCAGTCTGCTGTTTCGCAATTATGTAGAACTCAAGCTCGACCAGGGCTTTCAGAGTGATATGTGCTGAAGAACTCAGCTGTTCTTCAGCCCGCACCAAAACAGTTTTCGGAGCTATATCCAAGGGTTTCCCGTTTTCACCCAAATAGTCGCACATGATGTTTACTGCGGGCAAGGTTGAAAATGGATCAACAAAAGCTCTATCCGTGCCGGGCATTATGTAGATATCGCTTTTGCCAGGCTCCACAAACGAGAACAGACTTGAACCGTCAACTCTTTCACCGAAATCTAAAATCTCGTTGACTCTATCTCTGTTTGCGATTGAGAAACTCAGGGTCTTCAATCTTCCGTCTTCGGGAACATGGCAAAGGTTGAGGATTCTTACGTTGTTGTTTGAAATCAACTTGAGGATTTCTTCCTTTCCGGAGAAATTCGCAGCGCCGTCCACTGATAACCCTCTGTAGGCGTTTATCAGAATTTTGAAACCGATATTTTAAGCATACCGTCCAGGGTTTGGCCTTCCTTGGTGCAAAAACCATATCCTCAGAGACTCGGCGCTTTTCGGTTTGAACAATGTCCTCAACAAGTCGAATACAAGGTGCTGCTATGTTGTGGTGCCTATTAGTCGTAGCGTTTCAGGTGAATCATTCTTCTGTAGCTTTTTAAGTCTGCAGCCACGCGTTTCAGAAGATACAGTTCCTCCATCGTCTTCTGGAAGTCTGTGAATTCCTCATGAAGTTTCTGTGGGATTAGAGTGTTCCCCTTCATTGATTTCACCTTGGGAAAAACTCATGGACGAGATGGAGGGCTTTCATCGTTTTTTGGGTAGCCACACAGCCATTTTCCGTTATTGAGGAGAAAGGAGAAGGCTTCGAAAAACGGAAAAAAGACATTTTTGGCAAGATGTGGTTAACCTTCAACCTCGCGCCCCTTCATACCGTCTTAAGACTTAAGATACAAGTCGATTATAAAAAGGTTACTGCATCACAGTCAGCTACAAACGTTCAAGGGATGACATTAGCCTATAGCCAAGACGCCTTCTAGAGCTTTTTTCTCCGGAACGTTCAATTGTTTGCAGAGCCATGCCTTTAGTAGCGAGTTGTATTTCGGCAGTTCGCCGCTGTAGGTCATGATCTGGCTGTCTTTCACCGCATCGACTTGGAACGTTTTTTCAGCCTCTCGGTACATGAAAGACAGTGTCTGAGCCTCCGCGGCCATTGCTTGAAAGTCTTCCCATTGCTTGCAACGAAGGATAACAGGGGGCCCACGTGTCTCCCTGACCTGCAAGCCCTCGCTCTTCTGAGCGACAGGCACTGGCTGCGGTGACGATGCAGGCGACGCCTCATGTGGGGCTGAAAGGTACGTTATGAGGTTCGTTATCTCGTTCTGCAGCGTACTTAGTCGTTCCTCAACTCTTTCCACCTTACCGCTCAATTCCCCAGTGTCGCCCATCTTCTCAGTCACGCTTCCAAGCTCGTTTATCAAGCGATCCAGGTCCTTTTCATGTTCCTTCAGAACGCTAACTATGAAGTCCAGTGCTTCCAATGCCTCGTCTTTCGATGGCATCTTCTTAGACATTCCTGTCTCTCCGCTTCTTCTTGAGCTAGTAAGTACCCGTCCTTGATAAATAAACGTAGCGAATCCTCAAAACATATCCATGTGAAGAGCTATCCGTACTTATTGAGAATAAGGTACGGAATTTTACGATAAGGTGCGGTTTTCATGGCTCCATCCGTGTCCATGTTGTTTCTACTTTCGTTTTCTGAATAGTTTTTGGCCGTCCATATCAGTGACATACGCATAACCTGCCTCCACAGCTTGCATGTTTCCTCAAGATTGGCAGCCACTTTGATGTTGAACCATCGTTTTCTGTTGCGTGAGATTTGGCTTCATCCTTCCTGTCGTATCAATTATCTGTTTCGCGTAAAGTTTCTGACTTCTTTTCTGGGCCGGCTACTTACCGCAGTCGTCTACGTCTTCCTAGTAACGAAACGCCCGCGCTTTCGGACCGTTCGCAGACAAGGCGTTTTTCATGGTCACCGCAACCTACACTCAAGCAGGCATTCCTCAAACATTGATTTCCTTGATGTCAGTTATCATCATCCCGGTGGCATGGATAATTTATAGAGAAAGGACCAGTTGCCGTGACTTACTAGGGGCCATGGTAGCCGCTATCGAGTTGCGTATTCCTACACTGAAACCGCAGCTTTGCTAGGGGGCTGATTTGTTAGACTTGAACCCAAAAAGGGGAGTGGACCGGGCGGGATTTGGACCCACGACTTCCGCATTGCGAATGCGGCGTTCATACCAAGCTGAACTACCGGCCCGACTTTCTATAGGAAAAGAACCTCGACTAGGAAACGATATAGAGCTTTCGGTTGCAGTTTCTCAAGGAATGTATTCCAAGGTTGAGGCGAGATAGCTGCGTATACTCGTCTAATGTTAAGAAACTTTGATGCTCTTTAAGGCCATGCTATATCATTTAACCGGCAGCTTCCGTGAAAACGTCAGCAAGCTTTTCAACTTCAATGGATTGAGACGTGGACAGAATCATTCATATTTGAAGTTTTCCGTCAAACTTTAATAGTAGCACATTTCATTGATATTATGTGAGAGTGGTATGCGAAGCTCGGGTCTTTTAGTCCCTTCTCTCCTTTCCCGCTACTGATGAACACTCTGCCATTCTCTACATTACAGAATGATATTTTGCCTCTTCCTCTCATAAATAATTTATGAAACAATGTTCTAGTCAGCCGCCCTTTTCTACACTCGCAAACAAACTATGTCACGGCGGACCTATTCTACATTGACCGCGTCTAACGAGAAAGCGCTAGGACAGGCACGCAAGTCTACATGTCTCTGGGATCATTTGCTTCCGAGAACCTTCTTACAGCATGCAGTGCACAAATCGTATTCCAGCAATTGAACGACCTCGGAAGACTTCAACTCGCGTCCACATTTGTCGCAGAAAATTCTTCTAGCCACGCTTCTCCCTCGCCAAGCCCAATGAACTTCATCGCCAATTCACTCCTCGTAGGCGAGCTTTAAAAGGCATGTTCCCACTCTGTAACATTACAAACCTCCGTGCGTATCGTATGCAGCCTTGGTTCACTAAACACGACCTCACACCGACATTCTGAGGCCCTACGAGCCATGTCTGGGCAGCAGTTTCCGACCTGTCCGTGAGATAAACCGCGCGGTTTGAAGACTCGAAGCTTTCGCTAGTCATGTCGACTGCTTGCTGCTTTCCGCACGGATTGCAATGTAGACTCTCTTTTCGTCTAATTGTGACTCGTGCCATTCTGTCTCGGTTTCTTCGCGTTTGATTCGCAGATGGATGTTCTTTGTGCGTGTAAGCTCCTTCATGTGTTGCAGGTAGGGTTGAAGGAGTTGGATGGTTTCCTGGTCAAGTTCAGCTATGTGGACGGCGTCTAGCACGTCGGTTGGCATGTACCCGAGTTCTTTCCTAAGGACCTGTACTCTTCTGGCCAAGTCTCGCATCAATCCTTCGCCAAGTAGTTTCTGGTCACGATGGGCGTCTAAGAAGACTTGTGTATCGTGCTCGGACGCGGATGTCCAACCTTCTGCGGCGACATATTGAGGGGCCGTTTCAGGGTACTCGACGGTTTTGACGTTTGTCAGTTCTAGGAGCTGGTCTTCGACGTTCTTGAGGGCCCTGCGGACTCTTTCAGGAGCCACTATCACTATCTTGCTGAGAGGCCATCTTCTCTTCAGCTTAGCATTCTGCCTCGCGGAATAGACCAGTGACACTGTGCTGAACAGTGTCTGAAAGTCCTCCTCTGTTGCCCTGTCACGAAGTCTTTCGTCGGGTTTCGGCCAGTCTTCAAGATTCACTGTTTCGGGAAGCGTTGAGTCGAGTTGTCTGTAGACCTTCTGATACAGCGCCTCACTGAGGCAAGGCGTAACGGGATTGAAGAGCAGCGTTATAGTTTTGAGCACATACCATAGTGTCGAGTACACCGCGAGCCTTCTGCCCAGAGTCTCTGGGTCGTCTGTCCACAGTTCCTTCCGAACCATGGGCACGTAAAGTCTGCTCAGATCTTCTATTACCGCATCTTCCAATGCAGCGAGGGCTACGTTGAATTCGCATGATTCCAGCTTTGCCGTATAGGTCTCTATTGTTAGTTGAAGCCTTGAAAGGAGCCACAGGTCTGGGCTTTTCAACTGCTTTCCACGTTTTGCAGATTCAAGCGTGTGTTCTTCAGGATCAAAGCCGTCGAATTCGGAGTTTTGAGCGAAGAATCTACTGAGATGGTACAACGTGGACAGCACTTGATACGGACGCCGGCTCAGTTCTTGAGGATCAAAATCGTTTGAATCCGGCGGAGGACATTTTCTCAGCACGTAAAATCTGAAAACGTCCGAGGAATATTTCTCCAGTGCTTTATTTGCCTCTATCACGTTTCCGAGGCTCTTACTCATTTTTCTGCCTTGGGCATCCTGGGTTAGACCCTGAAACAGGAACGCCCTGTAGGGCGGTTCTGCTTTTCCGGTCAGTATAACGTATTCCAAGAGCAGCGTGTTTGCCCATCCTCTTGTCTGGTCCATGGCTTCTGTGAGATAGTCGACTGGCACGTACTTTTTGAATTCTTCATCCGTGAATCTGGCGTAGGGTGACGCTCCACTGTTGTGCCAAGCGTCGAGCACGAAATCTTCTCTGCGCATTACCCCTCCGCATTTTTCGCATTTGAAGGTTATGCGGTCTACCCATGGTTTGTGCAGTTCAAAGTCTGCCTGTGGCTCCTCTTGAGCTTTCGCGAGAAGTTCTTTCTTGCTTGCCACAAGTGTTTGTGTTCCGCACTTTTCGCATTTCCATACAGGCAATGGTGCTCCCCAGACTCGCTCTCGGGATATGCACCACGGTTTGCCTTCTTTCAAGAAGGATATGAAACGGTTTCTTGGGCTTTCGTAAAAGTAGTTCACTCTCTCAGCCGCTTCCAAGACTTTCGAGCTTATTCTGTCAGTCCTCAGAAAGTACTCTTTTCTAGCTAACCACACAAGCTTGTGGTGGGAACGCCAGCACGTTGGATATTCATGTTTCAGGGTTTCAGCTGAAACGAGTAGGCCTCTCTTTCGCAGTTCCTCAACCACAATGGCGTCCGTGTCTCTTGCGAATTTGCCGTTGAAAACCCCCGCTTCTTTTGTGAACTTGACTTCGTCGTCGAAGGGTGCGAAGATTGGAACGCCTCTTTTTTGTGCAGCGAAAAAGTCCTCTTCACCGTTTCCTGGCGATTGGTGCACGACTCCTGTTGCGGTGTTCACGTCTACGAAGTCTTCAAGTATTACCTTATGTACAAGTGGATGTTTTTTCTCAAGCTCTGCTTGTTCAGGAACTATGTCCTTGAACGGATAGTCATACCCCGTTCCTTCAAGGTCTTTTCCCATCACAGTTTCTATCATTTCGTATTTTTCCATTCCTAACTCCTGCATGACTGGCTGAACGCGTGGCTTGGCAAGTATCCATTTTTCTTCGTTGACTTTGACTTTCGCGTATTCTGCTTCAGGATGCACGGCCAGCATCGTGTCGGTTATGAGGGTGAAAGGCATAGTCGTCCAGACGAGGAAGTACTCGTCCCGCCTGCCGGCGAGTTTGAATTTGAAGTACAGGCTCGGATCCTCGACTACTTTGTATGCGCCTTCGTAGCCTACCTCTGCGCTGCTCAAGCTTGTTTGACAGCCTGGGCAGTAGGCGACCACATAGTATCCTTCTTCCAGCAGGCCTTGGTCCCAAGCACGCTTGAGGATTTGCCATTCCCTTTCAATATACTCATCTTTGTAGGTCCAGTACGCCTTGCCATGATCCATGAAGACGCCGAGTCTGCTGTCAACTGCCACCCATTCCTTATGATATTTCATTATGGCTTTCTTGCATTCCCGTATGAAGTGTTCCATTCCCACTTTTTCCAGCAGTTCCCGCTTGTTCTTCACTCCCAGCAGCTTTTCCACTTCTAACTCCACTGGCAAGCCTTGACAGTCCCATCCGGCCCAGAAAGGTACGTAGTAGCCCTGCATCGTTTTCCATCGGTAGCGAAGATCCTTCATAACGCGGCCTCTCGCATGACCCACATGGGGTATGCCGTTAAGCGTAGGCGGCCCTTCCACGTAGCCCAAGACGCCGTTGTTGTTCTTCTCTTTGAAAAGCGTCAGCTTCTGTTGCACACGGTTTCTTTCCCAGAATTCACGTATTTCTTTCTCAAGTTCAAGCGGGCGATAATCTGCCGTCAAGCCTTTTTCAGAAGTAGTTCCGAATTTGGCGGTCACCTTTCATCACATTGCACCCGCAAACACATCAGAATAGCGCCAGCAACATATAACCTTTACTTATCGCTCCTAAACACGAGTGACAGAGCTTCTGTGCTTGATCGTCTCGGCGGAAACCTCTCTGAATACTCAATCTTGGTGCATCTTTGTTTGGACAAGGCCGGAAATCGTTCACTGCGAGGACGTTTTGCAGGCGGTTTGTCTGCGCTCCCTTGTCTAGTCTAGGGGTATTCTTCGTCCAGTGGGATCGCGTTTTGAGTTTCCGAACTCTGTTTTGACTTCTCTGAATTGTTTTGAAGTGAATACTGGGCCGTCTGTGCACACGCGGTACTTGCCTATTGTACAGCTTCCGCAGAGGCCTATGGCACAGCGCATCAGGCGTTCAAGGCTTGCTTCTAGGTTTGTTCGATTTTCTTCTGCGAGTTCGAACACTTCCCGAATCATCTTTTCGGGCCCACACGCGTAGATGATGTTGAATTTCTCTTTGGCCAAAACCTGCTCCACGGGCTCTGTGCACAAGCCTGTGACACCGCAGCTGCCGTCCTCGGTCGAGGCTATGAGCTGGGTTTGGCTTTTGCCCAGAATCTGTTGAAGCTGATTCATGAAGAGCATTTCATTCATGGTTTTTGCGCCCAGAACGAAGACACCCCTCGCCATTCTGGGCCCCAGTCTTTTGGCTAGAAACAGCAGGGGGGCTGTGCCTGTACCCCCTGCAACCATGAGCACCCTTCCTTTAACCATGGCGAACCTGTTGCCGAAGGGTCCGCGGACTCCTAGGAAGTGGCCTGCCTTTGCCTCGTGCAACGCTTGTGTTGCTTCGCCCACCCTCTTGACCGCCACTGATACTAGACCGTCTTCGTTAGCGTCAAGTATGCTCAGGGGGATCTCATCCACACCGGGAATCCAAAGCATCACGAACTGGCCAGGTTGGGCCTTGGCGCACTGCGCGTCTTTGAAGGTGAAAGTCTTTACGGTTGGACTCTCGGCCTTGACGGCCAAAATTGATGTTGTCCTTAGTCGATTAGCTGCGATGTGATAAACCGACAATCTCCTCCACCTTCTCGAAATGTTTGCTCTGGAGATATCTTTCTATTCCGAGCGCGACCCCTCTGAACACGTTCGCCCCCTTGAAGGATATGGCTGTGCCGATTTGAACGACCGAGGCCCCAGCAAGCAGAAACTCCACTGCGTCACGCCAGTCCACGATTCCCCCACATCCCATGATTGGAACCTTGACGCGTTCATAAACGTCGTACACGCACCTGAGCGCTATGGGCTTTATTGCCGGACCTGAAAGCCCCCCAACCCTGTTACCCAGAATCGGCATGGCAGTCTCAACGTCTATAGCCATCGCCTTAACGGTGTTCATAATCGTCAGACCATCGGCACCAGCCTTAACTGCGACTTCAGCGACGTCTGCCATGCTTGTGATGTTAGGGGACAACTTGACAAAAACAGGCTTGCTGACAGAGGCCCTGACTTTTCTGACAACCTCATCGAGAACTTCTGGGCATTGTCCGATCTCTGAACCAGTATCCTTAACGTGAGGGCACGACACGTTGAGTTCCACAGCATCGGCACCTGCAGCCGTGGCTTTCTTGGCAAGGGTTGCATACTCTTCTGCTGTATAGCCATAGACGCTCATGATCGAGGGGACATTAAGAACGTCTTTGGCCTGACGAAATTCCTTGACATATTCGTCGATTCCAGGATTGGGCAGTCCCATCGCGTTGATCAAGCCGCAGCTTGCCTGAACAACTGTTGGGTTTGCGTAGCCTTTCCTCGCTCTTAGTCCGATGGATTTCGTGACCACTGCTCCAGCGCCGCCTTTCACAAGCCTTTCCAACGTTTCTGTGGAGTAGCCCAAGATTCCTGAAGCCAGCACAGTCGGGTTAGCAAGTTGCAGACCTGCCAGATCAATTGTTAGACCGCTTTCTTTCAACCCCATCCCCGCGAGCATCTTTTCAGTAACGATAACATATTCATTATTAAAGCATTGTTTTCTGCGGACGAAGCATATATCGCTTGCACTTCTAAGAGCCTCAAAACCCAGTTTTCCGTGAAATACAGACATATCCGAGGAAATCCGGCTTTACTCCTTCTGGATGTTAAGACTAAAAAAATGCTGGACGTCCCTCACTGTCAAACGACAGCAAGGACGCTACTGCTTCTTCGGATTCCTCATGTAGGAGCAAGCTGCAAGGATGATGCCGATCAATCCGATGATTCCGACCAAACCCCAGAAGTACCATCTGTTGTCTGTGCTGCCATAGAGGTTCATGACGAAATGTTGAACTGCGCCTAGCATTATAGCAATGATGATCAGCACTATGCCCAAAGCAAGAATCCTCTTATCCAAATTCTCTTGTCGCCTCCTCTACAACACTTTACAAGTAGGAAATTAGCTCGGAGCTTAACCTATTTTAGCTTTTCCATGAGAATGCGTGAAGGAAGCTGCATCGGTGGTTTAAACCTAGGTTTAATAGATTTTTCTACCTCAGTCTCAGCCACTAGTCCATGCAAAAACAACAAAGAAAAGACTCTGACGAACAAGGTTAGGCTGCGATACCTTATTAAAGACAAAGCTGAGGTTAGTTGATGCTGAGGGACAAGTTGTGAAAGTGACGCTGATTGAGTGTTCCTTCGGCATACTGGCTTTCAACGAAGAAAACGAGCTCGTCGACAAGGCGTTGTTCCAAAAGAAACCGCAGGTCGCGGCCCAAACGCTTTTGGACATTGAGGCCGGTAAAATGGTTGATGCGATTCAAAGCCTGATGGACACTCTTAAGGACAAAGGCTATGACGCCTTCGTTTTCGAGAACCCGAGCCTTGCCAAAACTGTTGAAAGGAGATTCAACGTCAGTGTTGAGGTTGACAAACGTTCGCCAGCTGGAGAACTGGTTCGTTCAAAAACTGAAACAATTGCGGTAGAAACAGGCTTCGTAAGAAACTCCAAGGACTTCGGCTTGTGGATGCACGATTTCGCGGTGGAAACCGCCAAGTTGCGGGTTAAGGGCGCTGTGGAGAAGAGAGACCTGGTTGTAGCTCAAGCCATCCAGACTCTCGATGAGCTGGACAAGACGATAAACATGCTCATGGCACGCGTGAGAGAATGGTACGGAATACACTTTCCAGAACTCGACAGGCTGCTGGAAAAGCATGAGACTTACGCTCGCCTGGTTGTGGATCTTGGCAGCAAAGAGAATTTCACGGTTGAAAGACTTGAAAAAGAGGAAGTTCCGAAGGCGAAAGCTGAGGGAATCGCCAAAGTGGCTGAAAAATCCATGGGCGCAGATCTCGCAGAAGCAGACCTAGCCCAGATTCAAGCCCTCTGCAGAGACGTAACTCGCCTGTATCAGTTGAGGCAAAACCTGGAGGGCTACCTTGACTCAACCATGGAGGAGGTAGCACCGAACACGAAGTACATGGTAGGCTCCCTCCTAGGAGCACGTTTGATAGCAGTAGCTGGAGGTTTGACAAACCTTGCCAAAAGACCTGCAAGCACAATCCAGATACTGGGTGCCGAGAAAGCCCTGTTCCGTTCACTGAAAACAGGGACAAGACCGCCAAAACACGGGATGATCTTCCAGCACACCATGATACATGACGCGAAAAGATGGCAGAGGGGGAAAATTGCCAGGGCACTGGCGGGGAAGTTGGCCATAGCCACGAGAGCGGACGCTTTCGGAAGAAGGCAAATAGGAGCAGAACTGAAAGCCGTCCTGGACAAACGAATCGACGAAATCCACAAGAAATACGATCAGCCTCCGCCAATGCCAGCTGTGAAAACTAGGAGTGAGAAACCTAGAACGGACAAGTGGAGAAAGCATAAGCGTGAACGTTAAGGTAAAGCCACACCCCCAGTTTCAAGCTGTATATCAAGTGATGCTTGAAGAAGGTGCACAACGGCTCGCGACAAAAAACCTGTCGCACGGAAGGAACGTCTACGGAGAAAGGCTCGTAAGGTTTGATGGCGCAGAATACCGCGTATGGGACGCGTTCAGAAGCAAACTTGCCGCGGCAATTCTGAAAGGTTTAAACACAATCCCGATAAAACCGGGGCACACAGTCCTTTACCTGGGCGCAGCCTCAGGGACAACGGCCAGCCACGTTTCAGACATAATAGGCGAAAAAGGCCACGTGTACTGCGTAGAGTTTGCTTCAAGATCAATAAGGGATCTAGTGGACAACGTGTGCAATTACAGGCTAAACATGTCGCCCATACTCGAAGATGCACGCTTTCCAGAAAAATATGCGATATTCATCACCAGAAAGGTCGATGACATCTACTGCGACATAGCCCAGTCTGAGCAAGCAAAAATTTTAGCAGACAACGCCGACCTGTTCCTCAAGAACTCAGGATGGATAATGCTGGCCGTGAAAGCCCAAAGCATAGACGTGACAAAAGAGCCATCAGAAATCTACAAACGCGAAATCAAAGTGCTGGAAAAACGCGGTTTCCGCACGGAACAGACTGTGTACCTGGAACCCTACGACAAGGCACACGCAATGATAGTGGCTCAAAGCAATACATGACCTGGGAAGCCAACCAAATCATGCTCATTGTGTTGACAAATGGGGACAACCTTCAAAACATTCTTGTAACTGTTATTTCTTTCTGCCCAGATTCACGACTCAGGTTTGTTGCATTTGATTCTGAAATGGCTCGACAGTGAAATATGTTCACTTTCTGTCTAACCACAGGCATCCTCCCATTGTGATACTCGTCATATAGTTTATATCCTTCACTGCACTGGGTTATCCTACGTGGCGATTCCATGGCTTGCTTGGTGAGGATGGGCTTAAGAGCCGCAGAATCCACACTAAGAGAAGCCGGGTTTACTGTTTCTGAACCCTGCCGTTCGCGGCCGAGCTGCTTCGACCTTGCAGCCCGCAAAGGTGAAACTCTCATTTTCATGAGGGTTCAACCCGACATCGGAAGCCTCTCAACAAACGATTCAACAGAGTTGAAAGCTATATCCGAAACTTTCTCAGCGCCTTGCCTGTTAATAGGCGAGGAAGCACGTGAAAAACCCCTGCAAGACGACACAGTATACACGAGACACGATATTCTGGCCGTCACCCCAAGAACCTTCAAGAACGTCGTGCTTCACAACATACGCCCACTGATTCAAGCCAATCCTGGCGGCTACTACGTCGAGATTGACCGCGAGGCACTGAAACGGAGAAGACAGGAACTAGGGTTGTCAGCAGGTGAAGTGGCTGAGATGGTGAGCACGTCCCGAAGAACGATTTACGGCTACGAGCGGGGCATGGCGAAAGCCTCAGTGACGGCAGCTTACAACTTGATTTGGGCGCTGGGAATCCCAGTCGCAAAATCAGTGAACATTCTTGAGAAGCCAGAGAATCAACGCAAATCGTGCGTGCTGACGACAGCAAAGCTTATGCTTGCAAGAAACAGGATTCTCAGCAAGATTCTCAGAAGATGGGTCCACTATCACGTCACAGCGGTTAAGAGGGCACCTTTTGATTTCGTAATAAGCGCTCCAGAAGAGAGAATGAGGATAATCGGCGGTATCGCAAACAGGAAAGAACTGGAACTGGACAAAAGGGTGGATGAAATACTGAGTGTCAGCAGAGTCACCCGGGCACGTCCAATACTCATAACGGAGGACGAGCAGCAACCAGAAAAAAACATCCCTTGCATTAGCAGCGAGGACGCTTCCAGAATCAAGAACCCTGAAGATCTACTCGCAAGCGTCAGATAAGCCTTGTCTGCTGAGAACCTTTCTCGTCTTTGACTCTCTTGGCCGGTTTCCAAGATTTTCTGACATAATCCGGGTACTCCTCCAGTTTTTCGCAACACTCTTTCAGAAAACTCATCGTTCTTGGGTCTGAAGGATAACCCGATCCAAAATCTCCCAAAGTCTTCGCCAGTTCTGCAATCGCTTCGTCTCTCTCCACCTTGGCGATTATCGAAGCTGCTGACACAACAACGTAGTTTCTGTCAGCCTTGTGTTCCGAAATGATGTTAACCTTGAAAGACATGCACTCCAAAATGTGCTGCTTAAACCGCTCTTCCAGAACATCCGAGGCGTCAACATAAACAATGTCCGGCCTGAGCGCTTCTATAACCCTGGCCATCGTCTGTGCCTCCAGATAATTAAGCTTGTGAAGTTTTCTGCCGCTGTTAACAACGACATCGATTTCTCTCGGCGAAAGCTTCATCACGTTAAAGTTCTCAGCAATCCTTCTGATTTCAACAGCAAGAATCTCACGTCTACGAGGAGACAGCAGCTTCGAATCCTTGACTCCCAACTCCTTGAGCCTCGGCAAATCCTCTTCCTTTACCAGAACTCCAGCGATAACCAACGGCCCGATCACGGCGCCGCGTCCCGCGTCGTCCACACCAGCAATCAGCATCGAAATCCATCTCGTCTCTCAGAAGCCTATCTCAACTTTAGAGTAATAATGCTTTATTCTCGCGCAGTTCCTGAAAGGAAATCAAGAGCTTGTCCAAACACCAACCCATGCAAGCTTCCCCTGTTTTCAAGAGTGACCAAATGCACTTCAGCATCGTCCCTCCCCTTTATTTCAGCTATTAGGCTATCCGCTGCCTTCCAATGAACAACGCCTATTATGAGCTTCGGACTCTCAGCAGCCTTTCTGACAGCCTCCTTGAACTTCGGAGAGCAAAGCTCCATCGGCCCGATTTCATCAATAATAATTACGTCAGATCTAGTAACAGCATTCGTTATCGCTTCCACGCCGATGCCGGCAAGATCTCCAAGGTTCACTCGGTACCTGCCAACTTGTCGACCCTGTTTTTGACCCACATGGGCAAGCCAACCCTTTCTGCCCGTGTTCAGGTCAAGGATTTCGAAGCCCACTCGACCGCCCCCCACTCGGACCTCGCGGCTCACCATACCGCCAACTTTGTAGCCCTTGGCCTTCAAAGACTCAACGATTCTCAGCAGAACCGACGTCTTTCCCACGCCCGGGGTGCCAGTTAATAACAATATTCTCTTCGTCAACAGTCCCGCCCTGCAACCAGAAGTCTAATATTGGCCTAAAAGGGTTTTTCGTAATCTTAACTAGGAAATAGACAAATCATGGCTCGCGAGGATTTGAAGCCTGATTTTCCAACAGTAACAGTCAAAGAAGGCAGGGTTGAGACACTCGTCCCGAGGCTTGAAGCATTTGTAAGGCTGCCCTCCGATTACGCGCCCTCAAAAGCTCCCGTGTTCTACAACCCAGTTATGGAATTGAACCGTGATCTAGCTGTTCTAGCCCTGCAAGCCTACCAAAGGATAGTCAACCGCGAAATCATTGTTTGCGAACCTCTGACCGGCTGCGGGCTTAGAGGGATTCGTTTCGCAGCGGAGGTAGAAGGTGTCAAGAAGGCCGTGATGAATGATATAAGCGAGAGAGCCTTCCGGCTCGCCAGCTTGAACGTGCGATTAAACGGATTAGCTGAAAAGGTAACTGTGAAGCATGAAGAAGCAAATCTTCTTCTGAGCCGCCACAGCGCACCGCACAGGCGATTTGACGCAATAGACATAGATCCCTTTGGCTCTCCAGTGCGCTTCCTCGACTCTGCCGTCCGAGCATTACGCAACGGAGGCCTCCTAGCCCTAACTGCAACAGACATGGCACCTCTGTGCGGAGTACATCCGAGGGCATGCATCAGAAAGTACGGAGGAAAACCGCTGAGAACGGAGTACTGCCATGAATTGGCCGTAAGACTCTTAGCCGGCTGCCTGACCACAACGGCAGCAAAACACGACATCGGTGTGAACTTGGTTTTCAGTCACCGAGCAGAACACTACGTCAGAGCCTATGCGACCATACAATATGGCGCCAAGAACGCTGATGAAAGCATCACAAACATGGGGTACATACTGCACTGCTTCAAATGTTTCCACAGAGAAAAAGTGGACAAAATGTTTATGGTTCATCGCTCAGATAGATGCAGCGAATGCGGGTCAAAACTCAACATCGCCGGGCCTCTGTGGCTTGGCAGACTATTTGATTCGCGTTTTTGTGAACTCATGGAAAACGAAGTCCACCAGCGAAGACTTGGGCTTGCGCATAAAATACAAAGAATTCTCGCCGTCATCAGAACCGAAGTTGAAGCGCCGATTACTTATTACGTAGTCGACAGACTGTGCGACTCCTTGAACCTTCCAGTTCCACCCGTCAAGAAAGTGGTTGAAGCCTTGACACGAGAAGGCTTTCAAGCTTCTCTAACACATTTCAGTTCACGAGGGATTAGGTCAAATGCCCCTGCTTCCAAAATAAGGGAAATTTTGCCTAGTTTGGCGAAAGAGAGCATTAAGCAGAATCGGCCTTGATTTCTACTCGACGTATCGATTTGCGACATATTTGCATGCTTGAAATTTTGTTAATATTGTGATTTACGAATAGGTCTATCAGTGTCTGGAAATGAACAGAAAAAGAAGACTCGCAAGCAGAGATTTTCTTGCCTTAGCAGACATAATCTGGAATGGAACTGTTAAAGTCAGATATCAGAATCCAGACGCTTGGATAATCGCCTAATGCACACGAAGTGCATTTAGTATTCAGAGAAGTGGCGATTTCTTGGTCTCGGATTCATGCTTACTCTCAATTCTATGTACGTTATTGCCTTGTCTGTTGTGTTGTTTAAGTCAGAACAAACAAGCTTGGACTACATTGGTCAAAACGTAGCCTTTTCATCTAAGAGAACAGCCAAAATGAACAGAAGAATATGAAGCCTAGGAGAGGAATTGCCATCCTAATCGGTAATTCATATTTCATCTTCATAAGCCAATTAAATGCCGCAGGTCTCATTTGACTTAAAATGGAGGAAGGTTGTTGAGGCAGAACATTTCGGCCAAACAGAGAAAAGCACTTGCAACTGAGATGGGCAAAGTCTTCAAGGCGAACATTAGTACGCTTTCAAGGGAAATGCAGGAAATTCTCGTAGATGATTTGGTCACCGCCTTCTTGAGCAGGTTGGACGTCTTGACCCGTGTGAAGAATAGCGAACCTAAACATGATCTAGTGATACAGTGTTCAAATGACACTTTTGAATTTATCCATAGCCGTCCGAGTCAAGGCTAGGTCTTTAGAAGCGACGATCGTTCTCCGTTGCTGGAAGACACTGCAGCAAACATGTTATTGTCAAGTGCATGCCTCTGAAGTATTAGGCGTTTCGATTGATATTCGTAGCCGCACTCGCACCTGAACCCCGAAAACTCGTTCGAACGCGAGTCTATGATAGGCTTCACTCTTGACAGTGGTGTGTTGCATCTTGCTTGTTGCTTATGTATTTTCCAAAGAATAACAAGTTCATCCAATGTCAAAGGTTGCGATCTTTTGGCGTGCGTCAAAAACCAGAAGCTGTACGCACCGAAAAGGAACCAAAAAATCCACATCAACACATCTAACATTTTGTCTATTACACCACCATGGCACGTCGAGACTAACGAAACCGCCATATTTAACACATATGGAGCAAGGAAATAGATGCTTAATAACCAAACTGTATCACCTCGCGCGGGTTACATTTCAGCGGATCCAGAGCGCACTTCGCAAGTGTGTACACACCTGCCCTACCTCGGGTTCAGTATATGGGTCAAATATGATCCAAGTGCGCTCGGGCAGGCTGAGCAGAGTGATTTCAGTTAGAAACATGCCTACCGAAATCCACATCATTTCATCCTATTTTGTGGTAATGCCATTTAATGACCTTTTGTTCGCCAGACATTTCGTTCAAGTTGCGCGTGTGACTCTTGATTCTTATCTTCAGAAAACCCAAAATTCTGTGAAAAAAAGACATTGCTCACAGCATGAAATCCGTGTTCAAATCTCCTGTAGCACATTGAACGTGAAGCGGTGAGGAAGCCCAAGTGAACGAGAAACCTTAGGAAACCAGTATTCTACGTTGAAAACGCAGTACATAAGTAACAGATCCTGTAATCTGTAACTAAACATTATGTTGGGGAGTTACTTTGAAACGAGAAAAAATCTTGGTAACCTCTGCTTGGCCGTACGCGAACTACCTTCCCCACCTAGGTACGGTTTTGCAATGCTTGTCTGCTGATGTTGTTGCCAGATACTATAGGTTGAAAGGCGAAGAGGTGCTGATGGTCAGTGGGTCGGATGAGCATGGAACGCCAACAGAAGTCGAAGCCATAAAACTCGGTATCTCACCAAAGCAGTTGACCGACAGGAACCATGCGAAGATTGTTGAATTGTTCAAGAAATGGGGTCTCTCTTTCGATAATTACACGCGCACCGAAAACCCCGTGCACAATGAGTTTGTGCAACAGCACCTGATGAAAATCTACAACAAAGGTTACATTTTCACTCAGGAAACAGAAATGCTCTATTGTGAGAAGTGTAGCCGCTTTCTGCCAGACAGATACGTTGGAGGTAAGTGCCCATACTGTGGTTATGAACGCGCACGCGGAGACCAATGTGAAGCGTGCGGACGATTACTGGAAACAACACTTCTAATTGAACCGCACTGTGCAATCTGCAGAAGCAAGCCGGTTACAAGAAAAACCACTCACTGGTACTTTGATCTGCCAAGATTCTCAAAAGAAATCAGCAGCTACTTGAAAGGCAATAAACAGTTGCCAGACAACGCCAAGAACTTCAGCTTGAACATGGTGAAAGAAGGCCTGAAACCTAGAGCGGTTACCAGAGACATTAGCTGGGGCATTGTAGCGCCTTTCCCAGGAGCTGAAGACAAGAGAGTGTACGTCTGGGTTGAGGCTGTCTTAGGCTACGTTTCAGCGACAATCGAGTATTTCAAAAACCGTGACGAACCAGATCAATGGAAGCAATACTGGTTTGACAAGGAAGCCAAGACCCTGTACTTCATTGGTAAAGACAACATTCCGTTCCATACGATAATCCTTCCGGCGTTACTCTTAGCTTCGGGTGAAGATTACAATTTGCCGTGGAACGTTTCCACAACCGAATTCCTCCAGTTCAAAGGCGAAAAAGCTTCAAAGAGCCAAAGAATCGGCATATGGGTAGACGAAGCGCTGGAGCTTTTCCCAGCAGATTACTGGCGTTACTACCTGATGTCAACGAGGCCTGAGACTAAGGACTCAAACTTCTCATGGGAGCTATTCATTGAGAAGGTCAACGGAGACCTGAACGACACTTTCGGCAACTTTGTTCACCGAACACTGACATTCATCAGCACGCAGTTCAACGGAGAAATTCCGAAACTCGAAACGCCTGATAAAGATGCTGAGCAAACCCTCAACACTCTGAAGGACAAGGTGGAGACAGTCGCCAACGAGATTGAGAACTGCAGGCTGCAATCTGCCGCAAACCTCATGATAGGCATCAGCCGCATTGGAAACCAATATCTGAACGAGAAAGAACCATGGAAACTTTTTAAAGATAATCGGCGTGAGGCGGCAAACATCTTCAACGTAGCGGCACAGATAGCCAAAGCCTTGGCGATAGTTTCGGCCCCCTTCATTCCGTTTGCTGCGGAAGAGATCTGGAAAACCCTTAACCTGTCAGGAACTGTCCATGAACAGGAGTGGGATGAAGCCTTAAAACCGTTGCCGCCCAACCACAAAATAACCAAGCCAAAGCCTCTGTTCAAAAAGATAGATGTTAACGGAGAAGAACTGGAAAAAAGACTAGAGAAGATTAGAGCCAACTTGGCAAAAGCTGCTTGAGGCAGAATCGGGCTGTGAACTCTTGCAATTGAAAATTGACATGCACGTGCACACTTGCTACTCGGTCGACTCGTTGATCACGCCCGAAGAGCTTGTTTTCTACGCCAAGAAACGCGGTTTGGATGGAGTGGCAATAACAGATCATGACAGGCTTGACGGCGCATTAAAGATAGCTGCTGAAACAGATTTTCTGATCATTCCAGGGATTGAGATTTCAAGTTCAGACGGTCATGTCGTTGCGCTCAATGTTACCGAACGAGTCTCGGGAAAGTTAAGCGCGAGTGAAACTGTCAACAGGATTCACGATGCGGGCGGCATTGCAGTAGCTTGTCACCCAATAGGTCTTTTCAAAGGGAGTTTGGGAAAACACACCAACTCCAGTTTTGATGCTGTTGAGGTAATAAATTCCTCAGCAATTCCGTTCAGCTATGCTGTGAAGCAGAGCATGAAAATCGCTTCTCGTCTTGGAAAGCCGCGTTTGGCGGGCAGTGACGCTCACTATGGTCCTGAAATTGGATGTGCGTACACTGTGGTAAATGCCGAGCCTGATGTGGATGACGTTATCAAGGCGATAAGTGAAGGCCAGTGTCAACCTTTCGGCAGATCAATACCATTGGCGATTAGGCTGAAAAGAATAATTGCAATCAACAAAAGAAAGCTCTAGTTTTCCTGAGTGAAAGGAAAAAAGGACGGATTACTTAGTTTTCCATCTGGTAAAGGCCTATGTCCACGTTAAGTGGTTTTTCGGGTTCTGCGTAGGGTTCCAAGTTAAAGAGCCGTGGCGCTATTGTCCCGAAGCCACTCAGTATGTGAGGTGAGTTTACCCCTGTCATGACTAGCATCACTTTCAGTTTGCCGTTTTGCTGCGGATTCACCCTTGCCCCCCAGATGACCAGAGCATTGCAGTCCATCATCTCGGTCACTATTTCACCAACACGATTTGCCTCCTCGATAGTCATCTGATTGTCACCAGTAACGTGCACCAAGGCTCCTGTGGCTCCTGCATAGTCGACGTCCAACAATGGTGTCCTCAGGGCATTACGCACTGCCTCTTCTGCCCTGTTTGGTGCATCAGATTCGCCTACTCCAACGACGGCTACTCCTCCGCGGCTGACGATTGTCTTGAAGTCTGCAAAGTCTAGATTAATCAAACTAGGAGTTGAGATTGTCTCAACAATGCCTTTGATCATGTTTGCTAGGACTTGGTCTGCAACCCTGAAAGCTTCACTTATCGGCAGCTGTGGTACGAGTTGCATGAGCTTGTTGTTGTCAATAACCACCACTGTGTCACATCTTCTCCGCATTTCGCTCAGAGCGATGGCTGCATATTCGTTTCTCCCCTTTTCAATAC
>Ga0116138_1000520_pt1 | contig 23285 bp, 16 predicted proteins | sample June2015DPH_20_1_2_FD_88971 | JGI IMG/M metagenome (GOLD analysis project Ga0116138, IMG submission 88971) | Peatland microbial communities from SPRUCE experiment site at the Marcell Experimental Forest, Minnesota, USA - June2015DPH_20_150 | ecosystem: Environmental > Terrestrial > Soil >... | reverse complement strand
CACACGCGGCGTCGCTGGGTCAGGCTTTCGCCCATTGCCCAATATTCGTTACTGCAGCCCTCCGTGGAGGTCCGGGCAGTGTCTCAGTCCCGATGAGGCGGGCCGACCTCTCAGTCCCGCTACCCGTCAAAGCCTTGGTGGGCCGTTACCTCACCAACAAGCTGATAGGAGATAGGTCGCTCCCAGGCCAACGTATCTTTGGTCATTCACCTGTCGGCAAATGACGTTATTCGGTATTATCGCCCCTTTCGGTAGTTACGGTTGCCCGTAACGGCGCTGTTCCGAAGCCCGGGGTACGTTACCTATCCATTACGCACCCTTTCGCCACTGACCGGTCGTCTGATTGCTCAAAAAACCGGTCCGTGCGACTTGCATGTCTTAGCCACGCCGCCAGCGTTCGTTCTGAGCCAGGATCAAACCCTTCAGTTTGATTCATCGATCCGCCGGCGATTGAATCGCCAACGGAGGTCGTCTAATTAAAGGCTCAACACTTAAATTTTGGCACACGCACCGAAAGTGCTGAACTATAAATTGTGGCCCCCTGCGGGCATTCGTGTTTCCCGCAAAAGGCAGCACTTTCGCTGCTGTTTGGCTTAACTGTTCACTTGTAAAAGAACAAAATCGTGTCTTGTAAAGACACCAATGGCCAAGCAACATCGTTGTTTGCTTGACCATCGAGATAAACAATTGTACTACATATACGGCCGGCGTCAAGGGGGGAATTGGAAAAAATTAAAATTTTTTAGGGGGCACTTTTAGCCACCCTTCTTCGTTAATCCTTCTTCGCTAAAGCTACGAAGGACAGGAACTACGCAGGGCAGGCAGATTACACAGATTAACACAGATTTAGTCAGCCGGAGGGCGTAATCGACAAGACCTGTGCTCCAAATGAGATTTGTGCGCCACGCCTTGGTCTCTTCCGCCGGGTGACTTTGTCGCCCACCGCTATTTGCGGTTTGCCAGCTGAGAATAAAAAGCACCAAAAGCCCCCCTTCGACAAAGTTCGGGGCAGGCCGAAACGAGAACGCAAATTACCCATTTTGACAAAGGGTGACAGGAATTGACACTGTGGAGGATTACTTGATAAGGATAGTCGATTTTTCTTGACCGATTCAGCGTTGAAGTTGTAGAATAAAATTAGTCAGGGACGAGAGGTAAATCCAAGGAAGGATTGCAGAGGAGAAAATATCTTGTAGTTTGAGGATTGCTATGGGCGAGGAAAAAATGCCAGAGACAGGACAGGAGAAAAATAGCTCTATACTTACTCATATCGACGTTCTTGATAAGTTACTTGGACTTGAAGGAGGGAAAATAGGTATCAAGGAGGGCGGTATAATTCTAATTCGAGGCGAACCTGGTTCAGGTAAGACAACGCTTGGTTTACAAATTATGTCGCAAACTCTAAAGAAACTACACGAGGAGGAAGAGAAGAAAAAAAATGAGGACATAGAGGGCCAAAAGGGAAAGAAAGCGAAAGTGATATTCTACTCATTAGAGAGCGATCCAGCGGAATTGCTTGGGTACGTTAATAAAAAATATAGTTTTTTCGCATCCGATGACCTAAGAAGAATTGATGCCTTGAGTGTTTCTGATATTGAGGCCGCAATATTAAAAGAAACAGAGATAATCAATGGTATAACTGCCGAGCTTGACAAATTTGTCAAGCTGCCCCCTAACACCTCTGGGCTAGGACTTGCTATTGCTGGGATCAGGGGAATAAAGTCTTTCCTATCTCACACTATTTACACGAGAGATTTGGCCGAAGATGAAAGAATTGATGCAGAAGATCATTGTCCCATTGTTTTTGTGGACTCACTCAGCGTGCTTCTGCAACTTCTGCAAAAGCACTGGAAATATAAAGATATTTCAGAACGCCTTTTACTCAATACAATATGCGACTGTTTTCGCAAGCATTATGCTAAGTCGATAATAATTTTCACCAGTGAATATCACTTCAAGGACGTTACCAAGAAAAGCGCCGTTTCTGAGAGTTTTTTCTGCGATATAGAAATATCGCTTTTTTCAGAGCCGATTGTAATACCAACCAATTACGAATCACAATATGAAAGCCCATTGGGCAGCAACACCCTTTCCATCTTAAATCCTAATGAAGTAAAAAGCATTCAGACGCAGTCTTTCTGCCGGGTTCTCAAGTCGCGGCAGTCGCCGAACCAGACGCGTCGGTGTGCGTATGACATTGTCTCAGGCAAGGGCATAGAATTCTTTGAGACGCATCCCGGAGACGGTCATCTAAAGCTATTCTCGGAAAACAGATGCCAAGAAGAGATTTGGAAGATACTGTTTGATCAATCCCTTCCTCAACTTTATCCCGCTTTGCGATATGACAGTTTTGACAGGGGCAGTATGCAACGAGTTTCCGCAGCACAGAGACGTTTCCGTTATGTGCCTCAGCGAACAGATGTATATTTATCGAGTTTTGATAATTACTGGATTAACTGGTACTCAGAGATGTGTCTCAAGGCCAATATCGCAGATATCCTCAAGCAAGAGCTTGGAGTTGATGACCTTTATCTTCGCAGTGATGAAAAACGGCTTGAATTACTAAACAACATTCATTCTGCACTTAGCAAGACTAAAAACCAAGTGTATTTTGGCCGCAAAATACGCAAGGTAACGCAGAGCTTTTTTGAGGAATTGTGCACTATCTATCAACTGTCAGAAAAAACAAGAGAAAGCTTTGGCGCCAAAGACACATTCAACAATTTTTTATCGGGACTACTCAATAAGTTTTCACGTGCGGAGTTGATGAAAGACAGACAGAACAAGGCCTTGGATATGAATCGGCCCTGTTTGCGATGTTTGTGGGACCGTAGTCTTCTTAAAAAGCTTTACAAAGAGGTGGGGCGTAAAGATGAAACTGGATTTTTGAAGCTTTGTAGTGACGGTTTGAAAAAGTCGGGTTTACAGACAGGCATCGCATCTTATGAACATAAGCTGGGCAAACTCATTGAAGATGTGATATCCACCTGTAGTGATAGTCAGGCGAAAGATTGCAAAAATAAACTGAAGGAGCGATGTTTTGCAGGCGGTTCTTCGTTTGAAAAGTTTCTGGATGATAAAAAAGATGCCTGCAAGTGCAAAAGAATCGCCGCTAAGTATATCGCGGGATTCCCAAGACCATTCCCAATGTGGCTGATAAGACAAGATGGAGGCATAGGAATAATAAGACAACTAATAGATAGCCTCAGCGGCAACATTATCGATGCTCTGAAAAATACAGTGTTTGAAGACATTTTCACGGATGAGCCCACCGAGGATGATTCCAAAACGAAGTTGGATACCGATAATAAATCCTATAACTTAATCGAGGACGGCCTGAAGTGTTTTTCTGATAAAATAGAAGGATGTACCGATGGAGACAAACGTAAAAACTGGGTTGTGATACTATCGCGGTTGTTCTTCGACGTAATGGAGCGGCCGCCGAGATACCGGCTGATTTCGCCGATACGCGGGGACAAACTGAGGTTATACGGCGAAAAGAGGTCAGAAATTATTGACGAGATGGAGAGCCATCATCCTGACACGAGGCGACCCGTTCACCGTCCGTGGCATTTATTTTCTCTGCGAGACCAGAATGCATATAGCTCCGTGCCTTACGATGCCAACATTGGTTTCATAGTTTATCGCAAGGATATCCTGAAACATTTTTACAAAGAACTTGTTGGAAAGGATGGCAAAGCCAAGAAAGACTACACCGACATTATCGTAGGTATAGTAGAAGCGCAGGAAGCGGCCTTGAAAAAATATTTCAGACAATCGGCAAAAAATGGCTCTAAGGAAAATAATGGCGGTACAAAGGCGGAACTGCAAGAAAAGCACGATAATCTGGTTAAAGGAGTAGGAGAACTCGTTGCCACAAGCGTAAAAACAAAGCAATATCTCCCTCAAACCTGGGAGGAGATAATTGCGTATCACTTGCTAAAACAAGACAAAAAACAACAACTAAAAAAAGAGAAAAAACAACCACAGAGCGCCAAGGAGCCTGATTACGATTTTCTGATTGAGACAAGAACGCCGGACTCATACCTTTGCACAATGCTGGAATTTATATGGAGCTGCGGAGCCAACCTGAGGATTTTCCCTGACTATAGTATCGACCAACGCCAGAAGACATTAGAGGGGTTAATGCGGGCATTTTACCTGATGGGGCTGATGTTCCAGGATGGGATTATTCCGAAGAATTCGACGCTGGAGGTGAATGAGTTTTCGAAAATATACGGACGGCCAGATGAAAATAATGAGAAAAACCAGACGAACAAACAGAAACCAGATAAAAATCGTAAAGACGACCAGCCGGATTGGGTATTTGCCAGACACTGGTATTCAACGCTCGTAGATATCCTGTCGGCCCCGAAAAAGAAAGACAATAATCAACCCATAACAGCGGAAGCCGATTTTCTCTGGCAACTTGATGCCGGGAAAAAAATGAAACTGGGTATTATGCCAATCCCAGTTAGCTTTTCGAATTATGCGCAATACGGAAAAGATGTATGGCATATTTCCTGCTGGGGCGACTGGCACCTTGCGATGCTCAGCGGTTCGGAAAACGTGGAACTGGGCGCCGATTTGATAAATGAGCTAATGGCGAGCGACCGTATTTATGAACGGGCTTTTGCTAATGCATCAGTACCTACCGTCCAGGCATTTTACGACAAGCACGGAGGCGACCTGTGTTTTAATATGCCGGTTCGCAAAAATATCAAACCTCCCGACTGGACATACGATACATTGCGCGGAACATTATTCAAGCACGCTAAATCGCGTTCACAGATTTTCGATTACCACCACTGCATCGCGGAATTTCATTCCGTAATGGAGTACATACACTTGCAATCGCTACAGGTTACCGCCAAAGGCGAACATAGGAAAGTGCTGAATAAAGACACCTGCGATGACATATACACCAAGCTGGATGAGGCATTGAAAAATATCGAAGAGTTCAAAACGAAGCCGTTTTTGATGGCCTGATCCAGAACATCGGTGCAGTTTCGAATTTGGTACTGACTTATTTCCGCGTGCAGCGGACAGTTGATATAGTATTTTGTTATTTGTGGCCTCAAATTTCCGATGGAAAGTTGAGGAAAGCAAATTCTTTATGATACATTCGCGCAGCGTTATCGTAGGCCTTAGCGGCGTCTTCCTCATTGGCGAAATATCCTAACCAACACTTTTTGCCGTTAACTCTTATCGCGGCGAACCATTTGCCCTTCCGCTTACTAAAAGATACGCCTCTGAAACGAGAGTAAGTATTTGATTTGTCGCGTCGGCTGTTGCAGGAATTCTGGGAATGGGTAGCGAGGCGGAGATTGGCCCTTCGATTGTCGAGGGAATCGGTGTTTATATGGTCAACGAGAAGGCCAGGCGGCGCGTTGAGGATTTCCTTGTGCATTAAGATTGTGTTTAGCCGGCCAGTGGGAGTGCGGATGAGACGAGCGGCGTAAAGATTGTCGTTTTTTCCGCAGGTGAGCCAATAGAAGGAATTTAGCCGATAGAAGTCGGCGGGGTCAACAATCGTAAACTTTCTTTCCTCCTTCGCTAAAGCTACGGAGGACGGGTCGGTGAGGCGGATTCTACGGAAGGGATAGCCGAAACGAAAACGGCGAAAGGTGAGCAGGGGGAAAGCGAAAATAAAGTCGAGCCAGTTCGGAACGCGAATTGTTAAGTTAAGGGTCATAAAGTCCTCCGTATGTTTTTATGACCCCGGAATTTATTCCGGGGCTAAACACAATTTGAAGGTTGACTGCCTTGAACTCAAGGCCTGATGTCCCTTGCCCTCCTGGGGCTTGCTACTTGCACTTCTGTGCTACTACTACCGGCTCTGCCGGTGCGATGATATGGTATCAAACAAAAGCCAATAGTTCAAGAAAAATCTAACTTTTTTAGAAGTTATTTTTAGTTATCGTAAGTGCTTGCGGATAAGGTGGTTATCGAAAGGCAAAACCCCGCCACACACCTTCGGTGATGATGGCGGGGCTAAATACGTGGGTCCCGGACAACGGCATTCCGGGATCTCCGTTTCACTCCGAGAAGTTTAATTGCGAGAGATTTTAATGGTGTTTTCGAGCCGGACGTTCTTATTGGTGTGGAGGATTTTTTCAAAAGCAGGCAGGAGGTAATCGTTTACGACGATGTCCCAGCTCATATTTTGGGCGATGTGGCGGCCATTTTCAATCATCGCGGCGATTTCGGCATCGGATTTCGGCAGGAGCATAAGAATTTCGTCGGCAACTTCTCTGCTTTCGGCTATTTCTACCTTGTCGCGGACGTTTCTGCCAATGGCGAGGAGGTCGCTGATATCGGCGAGCTGGCCGTCGATGGAGGTGTAATCGGTGATGATGACGTTTCGTGTGCCGTCTTTGGTAGATGCGTTTGTACTGGCGATGGCGTCGTTGACGAAGCCGGCGCAGCCGGAGACGTTGCTGAAGACGCAGAGACCGCCGAAGGTGAGTGGTTCGATGGGCGCGATGCCGAATGGTTCGTAAATGCTTTGGCCGAATTCGACGTCAGTGCCCCTGTGGATGTCGATGGTGTCCATATTGTCGGGCATTTTGGCGCCGCAGAGTTTTCTATTGAAGCCAAACTGGTTGACGAAGATGACTTTGACGTTTTTGGTTTTAGCGTTGAATTCCTGGATGGCGGTATAGAAGGCCGCCTCGCCGCCTGAGAGGTCCGGCCAGCCCTCGCGGTGCGCGACGGGCCAGTTATAGCGTGCTTCCATTTCGAAGATATCGCAACTTCGTCTGACGGCGACCTCGGTGGAGAGGAGGAACATAACGGCGGTTTTGTCGGCCCTTGTGAAGGCCCTGTCGAGATGTTCGAGGACGCGGAGGTCTCGCCAGAGTCCCTTGCTTCGGACGAGTCGTGTTACGTGCGTGAAGACGAAATCGGGGCGATAGCCGATGAGGTTGAAGCAGTATTGCTGGAGCTTGTGTTTGGAGGCGAGTTTTTCCTCGACGGTTGTTTTGTATGCGTGTATGCCGTTATAAACGACGCTGATGTTCTCTGACTCGAATTCCGGCGCGAGGAACCTCAATTCATCAGCGACGAGTCCGCCGACGGCGAGGATGGCGTCGCAGTGTTTGGAGGCGTCAACGAGGGGATATTTGAAATACAGGTCCTGGTTGCCGAAGACGTCTTTGACGTAGAGTTTTTGCTGGTGAGCTTTTTTGATGACGTTGTAAAACATTGTGTCGTGGCCGGGGTGGTCCTCGACGATTTTGCGCATAGGCGCGACTTCGTGGGCGTAGAAGACAGTTTTATAATTGCACGTTTGGTCGAGAATAGCGGCCAGGGCGGTGGGCATACCCATATACTCGTGGGCGACAATGACGGTTTTGTCGGTGGCGGCACCGATGGCTTTGAGGACGGCCAGTGCGGCTGGCGCGAGGCGGACATACTGTTCGAATTCCCAGAGGTGTTCGTAGAGGTCGCTGCGGATTTCGAATTCTTCAAAAAGCTTGGCTTTGAAATCGTTGACTGCGCCTGTGTCGGCGTGGCGGACATCGAGGAGGACGACTTCCGGGGAGGATTTGATGCCTGTCTGGGAATCGACGAAGGTTCGTCTGCCGTAGATGATGCCGACGTTGTAGAAGGTTTCGATTTTGGAAAAGGCGGAGGCGTAGCCGGTGTTGAGAAGTCCGTCGATGGAGGAATAAAGGACTTCACCGTCGTGGCCGAGGCGGTCGAGGACCGAGCCGTCGGTTGTGAAAAGCGGGCCGATGAGGATGGAGCGGTCAACGGCATCGAGGTATGACCGGCAGGTGAAGAAACCTTCCAGAACGGCGCCGATGCCGCCCATTTTGGCTGCCGCTTCGTGCGTAATATGAACAAGGATTGGCTTAATCCCCATACAAGTTCCTTTCCAAAGGTGCCATTCAAAGCAGAATCGGACAATCTCGCCCTCCGGATTAAAGTATAAAAAACGGTATGGGCTGGGGCAAATGAGGCGATTCGGTAATTCGTGCCCTAATAGATACTATGACCTGTTGATGGCAGGGGTTTTATTGGACTGTGCGATTGCGAGAATAAATGGGTTTCGTCATCGGATGCGGCTACGGAGGCCCTTTATGAGACCTGAGAGGACCTGCTGCGGGATGTCGGCGATTTCGGGTGCAGGTATTTCGCTAAGGGCGATTTTTTCGAGAGGACGGATGGCGTTTTGGCCGTTTGACAAGATGGTTTTGGCGGTTTGTTCGGCGAGGTCAAGCTCGCCGTCGGCCATTTGTCGCAGGTAACTGATAATGAAGATAGTAAGTTCGGCGTCGCTGAGGTCGCCGGGTTCTGGGGCAGGGGGCTGGTCTTTGGGGACGACGCCCTCTTCGGGAACATCTTTTTCGTTAAGAATTTTTTCTCTGAGGCGGTCAACTTCAGCAACCATTTTCTTGCGTCTGCGTTCCTCTTCGGTGTCGATGGGGGCGAGTTGAAGCATGTCGTCCGGCGGGTTGTTGGCGGGGACGTAAACCTTATTGTGACAGGCGGGGCATTTGCCCCATTTGCCGCCGGCGGTATCGGGGGCTTCTATTTTTTTGCCGCAATGTTCGCAGTGAAAAGATATTCCCATTTTGTTACCTCTGGCCAGGGTTTATTTTTTTGTCCTTACTATATTCTGCCGCCACGTCCGTTGTGATGCCGCCCCGCGGGGTGAATCTGGAAGTTACCTTCATCCATCTGGGTTTACAGGCAACGATTAAATCATCGAGTATTTCGTTTGTCAACGCCTCATAAAAAATACCCTTGTTGCGGTAACTTTGCATATATAACTTCAGGGATTTGAGTTCTACGCAGGTTTTATCGGGGCGATACTCGATTGTTATTTCGCCGAAGTCGGGCTGGGCGGTTTTTGGGCAGACGCTGGTAAATTCGGGGCAGCGGATGGTAATACAATAATTACGCTTTGGGGAGGGGTTATCGAACAGTTCCAGTTGGGGCTTTTCGCTCATTTCTTGGTTCTCGCAAAAACTTTTCAATTAGTATAATATAATTACACCCCCAATTCAATAAGGAGCTTGGAATGGCAGAAGATAAGGCGGTAGTGCTGTTAAGCGGCGGGCTGGATTCAGCGACGACACTGGCGATAGCAAAACGCTCCGGATTTTCGTTATACGCCCTTACATTTCGTTATGGCCAGCGGCACCAGTGCGAGGTGGAGGGGGCCAAGCGGGTCGCCAGGTCAATAGGGGTGGTTGAACACAAGGTCATTCCGATAGATATGGGCGGTATCGGGGGGTCTGCGCTTACGGACCTGACGATGGAGGTGCCCAAAGACAGGGAGGGCCTTGGCAGTTCCGACCAGATACCGCTGACATACGTTCCGGCCCGCAATACGATATTTTTGAGCTACGCGCTGGCGTGGGGGGAAGTGCTTGGGGCGTTCGATATTTTCCTCGGGGTAAACGCGACGGATTTCAGCGGGTATCCTGACTGTCGGCATGATTATATACAGGCGTTCGAGAAAATGGCTAATCTTGCGACGGCGGCGGGGGTGCAGAAGAAGGGGACATTCCGGATTCATACGCCAATCATAAATATGACGAAGGGGCAGACGATACTTTCCGGTATGAAACTCAACGTTGATTATTCGCTGACGCACAGTTGCTATGACCCGGACAGGGAAGGCAGGAGCTGCGGCAGGTGTGATTCGTGCCGGATTCGGCTGAAGGGCTTCCACGACGCGGGGCTTGAAGACCCCATTGAATATGTTCAAGGCGTCGTTGGAGCAAAGAAAACGGTTTAGTGCCGTTTCTAAAAAGACAACATAGTTTTAATAAAATTGGAGTGTCACATAACTCTTTAACTTACAATGGATTCCCCCTTGCGCGGGAATGACAAAAAACGACACTTTGTTTTTAGAAACGGCACCAACACAGGGCGGTGCGCGCGTTTGAAATGGTAGTAAACGAAATTTTTCATTCACTTCAGGGAGAGGGGCTGCTGGCGGGAACGCCAAGCGTCTTTATTCGTCTGGCGGGCTGTCCCGTTGGGTGCAAATGGTGCGATACGAAATACGCCTGGGACGCCAATGAGGGCGAAGAACTCTCCATACCGGAGATAGTCAACAAAATCGTCCAATGGCCCTGCCGATACGTGGTAATAACGGGCGGCGAGCCGATGGTGAATCCGCAGTTGCCCGACCTTGCCAGGGCGTTAAAAGAGCGAAACAAACATATCACGATTGAGACAGCGGGCATTAAGTTCGTCGCGGGTCTGGTCTGCGACCTGATGAGCGTAAGCCCGAAGTTGTCAAATTCAGGCCAAAAAATAAAAACGACTCCTGACCCCTTTTTCTCAATAAGGCAGTTAATCAGGCGATATCCATATCAGCTTAAATTCGTGGTGGATTCTCCTGACGACCTGCCTGAAATTCAGCAGGCCGTGGAGCAAATCGGGGGAATACCTGATGAGAAAGTAATTCTTATGCCCCAGGCGAAGAAGAGGGATGAGCTAATCGCCAAATCGCCTATGGTCGCACAATTGTGCAGAGAGACGGGTTATGTGTTCTGCCAGCGGCTGCATATTCTGCTTTACGACGGAGCAAAGGGAAAATAAGTAACAGGAAATTGCGGATTGCAGCCCGAAAAATGGGTCCCCTGTTTCAAGTCAAGTAAGCAACACTCGGGGATGACGCTGTGCGTCAATTGCGGATTTAACAGCAGAGAGCGAGCGGTTGGAAATGGCGACCCTTCGACTCGCTTCGCTCGCTCAGGGCAGGTTGCAGATTGGGAATTCGGTATTCTTGATTTATCATTCCATTTGACTTTTACCCGCTAATCGTCAATAATCAATGGTGATAGCTCGCCCGGGTGGCGGAACTGGCAGACGCGCCAGCTTGAGGGGCTGGTGGGCTTCGGCTCATGCAGGTTCGACTCCTGTCCCGGGCATTCCTCAATTTTTGATTTTCCGAAGCGGGCTCGTCGCTTCGCTCCGTGTCTATTTGCGATTTATGATTTGCTGGCGGGATACAAAACAGCTCCTGGTCCCCCTTTTCTCCTTCTCTAACCATCTTGTTCAATGGTCATACTCTCCCTGCGCTACCTTCAGAAAACGTTCATTCTCCATGATGAACTCACCGGAATCCAGCGCAGATTTGAGCCAGACCAAATCATCATCATTTGCGTTTTCGAAGATTACAAGAAAATTGCTTAAACTATGCGCTTTTGAACGGTCAGCAAATGCGATTTTAGAGAACGCGGGCAGCAAGGAGGCAAGTGTTTTCACTGTACTTGATGCGCTGAAGGCAGATTTACATTCTACATTAGAGAGAGCGTCAAAGCACATATAGAAGAGCGGCACAAATGTAGTGCCAACTTTTACAGAACCAAGTAGTATAGGAAGTTGTACGGGGTCTAAATTGCCACTTCTGATACTCTTCTCAACTACTTCAAGTAGCACTTCAGATGCTTCTGGATACTCTTCTCCTTTAAGGATTCCATCAATTGCAAGAGTGTTAAATACCCTCGCTATTGTGTATTGCTGTCCTGCATCGACTCGCCGGAAGATATCAACCGAGACCGGTATAACCTCCTTACCGCCTATTTGACTCAAGGCCTCTATAACATCTGCATAAATAGGTAAGCTGTTTAAATCGCTAAGAATGCTCATCAAAGGTTCCCACGCTCTTCTAGACCGAGTATCTCTTAGGCATCTTATGGACATCTGACGAATTGATAACCATTCGTGTTGTAAAAGGTTAAGAAACTCACTAACCATTTCATCACGCAACTCCGGACTTTTGGTTAACGCATGATCAAGTATACGATAACTGCTAATTTCTTTCAGGACGGCAAGCTTCACTAGTGGATGTTTTTTTCGTAGTTCTTTCAATAAGGGAGTTAAATCCTCTTCGCCTTTTGCAACACGAATTCTCATAGCTTCCACTTTTCGTTCCAGCCTCTTCCTCCTAAATAAAATATCCAGTAGTCCCATGGTACTATCCTTACTGTTTGGTATTTTCGTCGTTAATTATACAAGAAGAAAAAGGGGTCAAGCCCCTTTTTCTATTTTGGGTCGACCACGGGGTTTGAGGGTTGGGGTTAAGTTGAGTTTTTTTGCGGTTTGCTCGCCCCAATCCTCCCGGCGATTGTCTTCTTACTCTCGGCATAGTGGAATTTTATGTAGCCGTTTTATTCACGTCAACGTCAAAAAAGCTAAAAAACGTAAAAAACGACTCCCCCTTCGACTTGGTTCAGGGCCTGACCCCTTTTTGCGCTATTGGGGGATAAGGAGTTTGGAGCCGGGGGTGAGGTGGTTGGGGTCGGGAAGATTATCACGGTTGGCGGCAACGATTTTGCGCCATTGGCGGGCGGAGCCATAGTATTTGGCGGAGATAGCAGAAAGAGTATCGCCCTTCTGGACAATGTGGATTCTTTGGGTTAGTTCTGAGTTCGTTGTTGGTTGTTCGTTGTTTGTTGTGCGTATTGCCGAAGCGGGCTCTCCGCTTTGCTTCGTGTCCGAAGCGGGCTCTGCGCTTCCTCCGTCGCTGAAGCTATGGAGGACAGGTCGCTGCGTGTCGCCGTTGGTATTTGGTATTTCGGTATCAGGCGGTATGGGTGAGGTTGCCGGCGACGATGCAATTGGCGGGGTTTTTGGGGAGGGATTTATATTTGAGGCGGCTTGGAATGCACGTGCCTGTGCGCTGAGGTTTGGCAGGGTGGCGAGCCAAATGATAGCGCCAGCCGCGAGGACAGTGCCGATCGTCAAACCGATTTTAAAGTCCTTTTGCATATCACCGACAACAAACGGGAGGAAAAGGGCGTTAATCCCTTTTCCTCCCGGGAGTTAACCAAACAATCAGTTCTGCTGTTGCTTAGGGGCGGGTTTGTTGACCGCCTTTCGTGCCCTTATTAGTAATATCGGCGCAGATATCGCAATTGATGAATATGTTCCTTCGATAACGCCAAAGAGCATAGCGAAGTTAAAGCCCCTGAGTCCTTTGCCGCCGAAGATGTACATTATAAATACCACGAGGAAGACAGTTGTGCTGGTCAGGATGGTTCTGGAAAGAGTGGCATTAATGCTGTCGTTGATAAGCTGGGGCGTAAGGGTTCCTTTTTTGCGGTTTTCGCGGATACGGTCGTAAATGATAATGGTATCGTTAATTGAATAACCAAGCAGGGTCAGGAAGGCGCCGACCATAATCATATCAATTTTGAAATCGGCGATAAGCAATTTCTGGCCTATTACCGTGGTGGAGATAAATGCGCAGCACATCAATGCACCCATCGTAGCGGTGGTATCGTGGGCAAGGGTAACGATGCCGCCCAGGCCGTATCGCACGTCACCAAACCGAATCCCCAGGTAAATCAGCATCGCAATCAAGGACAAAATCGCGGCAATCAAGGCGGCGGTCTTGGCCTCTTTGCCGACGGAGGGGCTTATCTGTGTTACATGCGGAAGCGAAGAAGCGATTTGCATCGCGTCGGTGACCTTTGTTTTTTCGCCATCGACAAATTGAGTCCATATATCCGAGTCGGAACTGCTTGCGGCAAGCTCGGGTTCGGCGGCAAGATAAACGAAGGACTTGACCGGCAGATTCGGGTCCATTGTTTTGAGGTTCGAGTCGAGGACCCGGTAGGAATACCAGGTCGCGCCTCTCATATCGGGTTTGTATTTCAACTCTTCGAATCTCTGACCGATTTCAGCGGCCGGGACGCTGGTTCCAAGTTCGCACCTGATGGTGACGCCGCCGATGAAATCGGTGAGTTCGGGAGAATATTCGAGCATTGATTCGGTTATTTTTTCCGTGGAGGTAATCGTTGGCTTGAGATTTTTACGGATTTCGAGCTGGTCTCCAAAGGCAGCGAGAATGACGTTTGAAACCACTTCGTCAAATTGCGGGTCAGAGATATTGGCGTCAGGGAAGGCCGATCTGAGAACGTCGGTGACTGTGTTTTTATTTAACTGGCTTGTGCTGACGGCAAACACCTGGCCCGACTTTTCGGGCGTGACAACGAGATGCGGCAAATCGGCCTGCCGGGCTTTGACAGCAGCGGTGACCGATTCGACGGACCACTGGCCTGCTGAGAAGGCGACGAGTGTCCGGGTTTTATTTGTCTCGGTTGTGGTAATTTCGTATTGGTTGCCTGTGTCGCCGACGCTGTAAACTGTGGCGGCGGCAATGGCCTGGTTATTAAGCTCTTCGCCTTTTTTATGAATTCTGTCTTCGACCTGCTGCCTGTCGAGACGGACGCCTTTCACGAGGTTAATCTGGACACTGGTTCCGCCTGTGAATTCGATATCATATTTGCTGTTTTTGGTATCGTCCCTGACAAGGAAGAGGGTCACGCCGCCGATAGTCAGAATGGCGGAAATGACGAGGAACACCGGCAGGGCTTTCATCCAGTCGATATTGGGCTTTCTAATGAGGTGCAAAAATACCAGGTGGTCTTTGAGGATTTTCTTTTTCAGGAGCCAGTCGAAGGTCATTCGAGTTACGAAGAAGGCGGTGAACAGATTCGATGCCAAACCCAGCATCAGCGTAAGTGCGAAGCCCTTTATTTCCTCGGATGCCACCCAGTAAAGGATTAAGGCCGTCAGAATCGTAGTCACGTGAGAGTCGAAAATCGCTCTAAACGCCCTTTCGTAGCCGAGTTTGATGGCTATCCCCAGCGAGGCACCTTTGTTCTGTTCCTCGCGAATTCTTTCAAAAATCAGGATGTTGGTGTCGACGGCCATACCGATGGTGAGGATGACGCCCGCGATACCGGGCAGGGTGAAGGTGGCGCTCAGTCCGGCCATAATGGCAAGGAGAAACAGGATGTTCAGCATCAGGGCCATATCGGCCAAGGCGCCGCCAATGGTATAGTAAACGAGCATAAAGAGAATTACGCACACAAGGCCTACTATTCCGGATTTCAATCCTTTTTCGAGGTTGTCTGCGCCAACTGACGGGCCGATAGTTTTGACGGAAATGGGCTGTTCGATGAGTCGAGCGGGGAGTGAGCCGGCGTTGAGTTTGCTGACCATATCCTCAACTTCGGTTTGTTTAAAACCGGTAGAGCCGCTTGTAATCTGCCCGCGGGTAGAAATTCTGCTCTGTATATTGGGGGCGGAAATCGCGATACCGTCGAGGACGATACAGAGGGGCCTATCGATATTTTGGCCCGTTACTTTCAGGAAGAGCGCTCCGCCGCGGTCATCAAGTTGGAAATCAATGGAGCGTCTGCCCTGCTGGTCCTGACCGGGGGAGGATTTGACGAGTTTCCAGTCCTTCAGGCCCAGGCCCGTGTGGAGCATAACCTCGTCTTTGTTTTTTCTGTTGCTTGCGAGGACATATACTTTGTTTCCGAACTGTGCGATGATGGCCTGGCGACCTGCTCTGTCGGCCGAATGCCATTCAGCGGGCTTTTCGATTTCGAGCCAGACATACTGGTCATCAAGGGGGTACTTTGGCCCTTTTGTTTTGAGTGTTTCGACATAGGCCTTCATCTGTGCCGAATCGACTTCAGGGTGCCCTTCCGTCGGGAGTATTCTGAATTCGAGAATGCCTGCGCCTTTGAGCATTCGCTGGAGGTCGCTGGGGTCGTCGAGTCGGCCTCTGAAGGGGAAATAGGCATTGTAGGCGGTCGCGACTTTGCCGATTTTGTCAGCCAGCTCGGGGAATTCTGTTTTGAGTGCCTCAATGGCCTTATTGGCCCTTGAGGAGCCCGGTGTTCCGGCCTCGAGCGCAGCGGTCACCTGCTCATTAGACAAGTTCAGCTTGTGGAGGGTCTGTGTCGCCTGGGCAAAGCGGGCATTTGCGCCCTTTTCGGGTTCGGTCAGGCGGTCCACCACATCGGCCCATTTGCCATACATCTCTGTATAGCGGGTAAGCAGGTCAAGATTGCCCTCGGAGCCGAGGAACTTAATGATGGCTTGTTTGCGTTTATCGGCATCGAGTTTGGCCCAATCGACGACCTGAATCTTGATATCATCAAGTTTAAGCCCGGCAAGTTTTATTAAGCTTTCGGGGGTGGCCATCTGGTTTGCGAAGTCGTCTCTTTGTTGCTGGAGTGTTTTTCGCTCATCATAGACCTTTGCGAAGTCGTCGAGGATACGTGCTCTTTCGTTGGAATCACGAGTGAATCTCTGGAAGTCCTTTGCTCGCTGTTCCGCGGGCTTGGCGACAGCGCGCATTATGGCGGCCTGGTTGACATTTTCTGCCAAGAGGTTGCTCAGGGCCGTCTCGTATTGTGTTCTTTTATCCCTGGCTTCGGCGCTGGCGAGGGGCATTTGTATTTCAAACCTTGTGCTGCCCTGCGGTCTCCAGACGAGGTTTTGTATGTTGGCTGGGTCGATACGCCGTCGCAGGACGGTAATGACTCTTTCAGAGAGGCCTCTTTTTTCGTCCGAGTTGAGGCCCTTGGCGTCAACTTCGTAAATCAAGCTTGTTCCGCCACCGAGGTCAATGCCCGGTTTGAGGGTTTTGCTTGGCGGATACAACGTCCAGGCCGCCAAGATGACCAAAGCAACAACCAATATGATTTTCCACGAGAGATTCTTATACATATCAAATCCTTGTTATATCCGGCCTTTATTTTTCTTCGTTCGAGAGGTTTTTTCCGATGGCAGAAGCCATGACCCTGATTTTTGTATTGTTCGACTCATCGACCTTTAGCACAATCTCGTCGTCTTTGACATCGACGACGGTTCCGATTATTCCGCCGATTGTCCTGACTTTATCGTTCTTTTTGATGGACTGAACCATCTGCTGCTGCTGTCTCTGGCGTTTTCGGGGTTCGCGGAAGAGGATAAAGTACATAATCACAAAAATGCCGCCGATGAAAAGCAGCTGCAAATAGTTTGACGACTGTGAGTTCATAGGGGCGGTAGTGCGTGAGGTGTTTGGGTCGGCGGCCGTCATGGTCCCGGTTGTGCCCTGGTTTTGCCCCACCGGTTCCGCCTGAACTTCCGACTGGCCCTGCGTTTCGGCTGTCTGTGCGACTATCCACAAATTTTCCATATTTGTCATCCTTACAAAGAGTTACGCTAACCAATAAGGTAAACGGGGAATAATAACGCATAAACAGGAAATAATCAACATCGAAGATTAGGCCGGAATGGGAAAGTTTTTGACAGTTTTGGTTATGCTGATATAATTTCAGCACTTTCGGGGTGTTATGACGATATATTGTAAGTAAGGTTTGTTTTTTGAGTTCAAAATTATAGATGGGGAAAACAGGATGTCCGAAAGAAGGGGCGTTCGATTATTGGTTCTGTTGACGATAGCGTGTATCGCGTTGCAGTTGGCCGGTGGTTGCGCAGGCCGGCAGCAGGCGGTGGAGCTATACGTTGACGCGGTGTCGTTGAAGGAGTTTAACGAGAACGACAAAGCCATCGCGAAACTCAACCAGGCGACAAAGGCCGACAAGCGGTTCTCGCTGGCACACTCGCTGCTTGGGGAGATTTACGAGCAGAAGCAGGATTATCAAAAGAGCGCGGCATCGTACGATGCCGCGACCCGGCTGAATCCGTGGTCGTTCAGGGATTATTTCAGTTTGGGGCGCGTATATCAGACGATGAAGGAATTTACGCTGGCGGTCAAGGCGTATCGCAGGGCGTGCGAGCTAAAGCCCGACCATTTTGAGGCGAACCTGAATACCGCGAAGTGTCTTTACGAGATAAATGATTACAACCAGGCGATTGCTTATGGGAAAAGGGCGGAGCGGATAGACCCGAATGTCGGCGAGCTTCACCAGCTTTTAGGCAACATATACGACTCGCAGAAGGATTATGAGCAGTCGGTGCGGTCATACAAGCGTGCGCTGGAGATGGACAGCAATGACACCGGGGTGATGATGTCGCTTGCGGTGGCGTATCTGCGGACGAAACGCGTAGAGCCGGCGAGGGAATTGTTTGCGACGGTAACTCAGTTGCAGCCGGAGAATAGTTCCGCGTATCAGTATCTGGGTTATTGTTTTCTGCAGTTAGGTGACGTAAATCAGGCCATCAACAATTACAGGCAGGCCATTAAGGTAAACAATCAGGACTGGGAGGCGTACCGGGGGCTTGGTGTGGCGTATATGACTAAGGCGCTCGCGGAAGAAGACGCGGGTCTGAAGGCGCAGGCGGTGGAATTGTGGCGACAGTCATTGAGCATCAAACCCGACCAGCCGAGGAGTGACCGGCTTATCAAACTGATAGAGAAATACTCGAAGTAATGAACGGGGAACAGAAAACCAACTTTCCATCATCCGTTATCAGTCATCCGTCGTCCGTCATCCGCCATTTAATCTTTTGGCCAATCTTCACAGGCGGTCTGGCGTTTGATTTGTGGACGAAAAACGCAGTGTTTGGCTGGCTTGGGGGTTTGCAGGGACAGGGTGTAGCAATAATAGACGGTTTTTTGCGGCTGCAATTAGCGGTGAATACGGGGGCGGCGTTCGGGATAGCGGAGGGGCATCGGGTGATGCTGGTGGCGGTATCGGCGATAGCGTTGGTGGTGATTTTGGCGATATTTATATTCGCGCGGGGAGAACGCAAAATCGTTGTCGTTTCGCTGGCGTTATTCGCGGCGGGGGTATCGGGCAATCTTTACGACCGGGTATTCAACGGGGGATTAGTGCGTGATTTTATCGACGTTGTGTATTGGCCGGGGAGGCATTGGCCCGCGTTTAACGTGGCGGATTCGATGTTGTGCACGGCGGTGGGGCTGCTGATTATATCGAGTTTATTTAGCCCAGAATCTTGTCAAAAACCTGCTCAGCCACAAAAATAGGTGCGCCTGAGGCGGCGCCGAGGGCGATTGCATCGGAGGGACGGGAATCAACTTCAAAGGTTTTTCCGTTCAAACTGAGGACTATCCTGGCGTAGAAGGTGTGGTTGCGGATGTCGTTGATGATTATTCTTTCGACGCGGGCGCCGAGGGAGGTGATTATGCTATCGAGCAGGTCGTGGGTCATCGGTCGCGGGGGCTGGATGCCTTTGAGCCGGCGGTCGATGGCGAAGATTTCGACGATGCCGATGACGATGGGGAAGCTTCGCTGGCCATAGCGTTCTTTGAGGACGATTATCTGCTGGTCGGACGACTCGTTTATTATTATTTTTGAAAGTTCGACTTCGATTTCCATTCCGCCCCCTTTAATCGTTCAATTCGGCCAGGTGTTTTTCGACGGCCTTTAACTGTTCGGTGTATTCAGTTAGTTTTTCTTTGGTCTGGGCGACGACTTCCGGTTTTGCCCTTGCTATGAAGTTTTCGTTGGCAAGTTTTGCTTCGACGCCTTTTTTCCCGCCTTCGATTTGTTCTTTTTGTTTGGTCAGGCGTTTGCGCTCGGCAGCGACATCTATCGCATCGTGAACATAAATCTGCATTTGTCCAGCGATTGCGGCGGCTGCGTTTTTGGGTTTGGGGGCCGAGAGCGATGCGCTGAATTCTTTGAGATTAGCAATCTGGCAGAGAAGGCCGGCGTCGGCGTTCAGGATTCCTGATATGTCCTGCGGCGCATTGACGGAGACGACAAGTTTTGAGGAGGGCGGAATGTTGCATTTGCTTCGTATGTCGCGGACGGAGCGGACAACGGTCTGGATATTGTCGATTTGCTGCTCAATCCGCTCATTTATCAGGGCATCAATTCGTTTTGGCCAGTCAGCTATGACTAATGCTTTAGCGCCGTTTAATTCCGCAATTCCTTTAAGGCCCCGTCTCGGCGCGAGTTCATTTAGTTTTTGGAAGATGCCTTCGGTGATAAACGGCACAAAGGGATGCAAAAGTCGCAGCGTCTGGTCGAGGACGAAGGCGAGGACGTTCTGGGCAATCGGTTTTTGAGAGGTATCCGACATTCTCGGCTTTGCCCATTCGAGATACCAGTCGCAGAAATCATTCCAGAAGAATTTATAAATCGCGTTCAACGGTTCGTTGTATTTGTAGGCGTCGAGGCCTGCGGTAACTTCGGCGATTGTTCGCGCGAGGCGAGAGAGAATCCATTTGTCGGTCATCGCTAATTTATTTTTATCGAAGAGGGCCTGGTCGGTGCCTTCGAGGTTCATCATCGCGAAACGAGAGGCGTTCCAGAGCTTGTTGCAGAAATTCCTGCCAATATCCAATTTGGGTGAGGTGTTTTCAACCCTGCCATCGGGCAGCGTCATTTGCGCGACGGGCATTCGGATATCCTGCGTGTCGGTGGTCATACTGGCAAGGGTGAATCGCATAGCGTCTGCGCCGTGGCTGTTGATTGCGACGAGGGGGTCGATGCCGTTACCCAAGCTTTTGCTCATCTTTCGGCCTTCGCCATCCTGAATCATCGCGTGGATATACACGTCTTTGAATGGTATATCGCCTGCGCAATACTGCCCCATCATCACCATTCGTGTCACCCACAGTGTGATGATTTCACGGGCGGTGCAAAGGACGTCGCCGGGATAGAAGGTTCTCAATAACGGCGATTCATCCGGCCAGCCCAATGTGCTAAAAGGCCAAAGAGCGGAAGAAAACCAGGTATCGAGAACATCCATATCTCGGACGAAACCCATACTTTCGAGTTCTTTCTCAATATCTGGATTTCCCCAAGGAACACAGATGTAAAAATATTTTTTGCCTTCTTCAGTGCGTATTTGCGTTGCTATCTCTACATTTCCAAATTTTGTGGGAATTAAGAAAAGCCCACTGTCTGTAGTTCGTCCTTTTGCCACCATCTCTAACATGTCAAAATATGGCTTGCTTAGTGGCATAAGTTTTTCCCCGAGGCGTTTCCAGATAGGTATCTGATGTCCCCACCAGAGCTGTCTGGAAATTGGCCAGTCGCGGAGGTTTTCGAGCCAGGCCTGATATGTTTTGGCGTAACGTTCGGGGATGAATTTCAATCGGCCATCCAAAAGCGGCTTCAAAGCAAGACCTGCCAGTGAATTGACAGGCACATCGGTTCCATCGATGAGTCCTTTACCAAATTTTTTCTCAAGATGGTCGATTGGTTTTTTTACCGCGATATACCACTGGTCCGAGAGATACGGTTCGATGGGGACGTGGCTTCGGTAGCTGTGGCCGACTTCGTGGGCGTAGGGCCTGATTTCTTCGAGCAGGCCTTCTTCGCGGAACCATTCGACGATTGCCTCGCGTGCCTCGAAGCGGTCCATTCCGATGAGGTTTTCGGCGTCGGGGTTTTTGATTTGCTCCCAGTCGGTCCAGCCGAATTTATCGCTGATTGAGCCATCGGGCGCCATTACGTTGATGACTTCGAGTTTATGTCTTTGACCAATCGCCCAGTCATCTGGGTCGTGTGCGGGGGTAACTTTCAGGAAGCCGGTTGAGAATTTAGCTTTTTCGTCTTCGCTGTTGGGGTTGGGCAAAACGACGTGTTCATCGGCGATAATAGGGATGATTCTGCCTACGATTGGCAGGCGGACTGATTTACCCACAAGGACTTTTGCCCGTGGGTCGCCTGGGTTCATCGCCACGGCGGTATCGCCCAGCATCGTTTCGGGCCTGGTGGTCGCGACTGTTACATATTCAACTTTTTTGCCGTCAATCTGAATCGGCTCGACCAGCGGGTAACGCAGATACCAGAAATTACCCTGGATTGTCTCGTGCTCGACTTCATCATCGGCAAGCACGGTCTGTGTGGCGGGGTCCCAGTTGACGAGGCGTTTGCCTCTATATATTAAGCCATCTTTGAAAAGGTTGAAGAACGTGGCCCTGACTGCTTTGGCGCAGGTCTCATCCATTGTGAACCGTGTCCGCTGCCAGTCGCAGGAGCAGCCCATCGCCTTTAGCTGTTCGATGATTCGAACTTCGTATTCGTCTTTCCAGGCCTGAACACGGGCGACAAATTCATCGCGTTTGAAATCGGTGCGTTTTTTGCCTTCTTCGGCCAGGATTCTTTTTTCAACGACGGTCTGGGTAGCGATGCCGGCGTGGTCTGTGCCGGGCATCCAGAGGGTATTGAGGCCAAGCATCCTGTGGTAGCGGATGAGGATATCCTGAAGGGTGTTATTGAGGGCGTGGCCCAGGTGCAGCGCGGCGGTAACATTGGGCGGGGGTATGACGATTGTGTAGGGTTTTCTTTTTGCACCCCTGTCCGGCGTAGCTTTAGCGAAGTCGGAATCCGGCTCGGCGTGGAAATAATTACCCGCGGCCCAAATCTGGTCTGCCTGCTGTTCGGTGTTCTTTGGTTCGTAAACCTTGCTTAATTCTTCAGCCATATAACGCCCAAAAGATGCCCCTGAAATAAAAAATTCCGGCAGACAAATGCCGCCGTGGTTTTCATCTTAATCAATGCCCATCATATTGTAAAGCGACGCATTCTTCGCAGGCACAAACCCGTAGTCGTTTATCTTTTTCGTTGACAAGGTTTTCTTATATCGTAAAATCGCTTTTGATACAGGATTTCAAAATCGCCAAGAGAGATACTCATGAGGAAAACAAGCTTCTTATCGTTCGGTGTCTTAACAATTCTGGCGGGGAGCTGCTTTGCTGAGAACACCAATCCAGCGAAGGTCTTTGAGGAAGTCATCGCTACGTACAAATCACTCCAAACCTACAAAGCGGAGGGAACCATCACCGCCGATATAAACGATGGCAACGGAACCATGTGCCTGGAAACCTCTTTTTCGATACTTTTGAAGAAGCCAAACCTTTACCTCATCCGCTGGACGCAAAAGAATATGCCTATGCCGGGCATGGCTCAGTGGGGGACGGTATGGAACGAAGGAAATCAGCCATATTTGTATATAGGAATCATGAACGGATATGCCAAGATGGGCAGTGACGGAATGGCTCTGGCAAGCGCAACCGGCTTCGGCGGCGGCGGTGCTACATTCACAATACCATCGATATTTCTTAATCCATTCAGGGGGCAACCTTCTCCGTTTTGCGATTTGAAAGAACCAAATCTGGAAAGGACAGAAAAAATAGGAGGAGAAAAATGCTATGTCATTAGCGGATCATCGCCCGCCTCAAAAAAAGAGACCTTTTGGATTTCCAAATCGCGGCATCTCATCCTGAAATATTCTCGTTCTCTCGAATCTTCTGGGCAACCTGACGCAACGCCCGAACCGAACGATGCGCAGATCGAAGAAGTCATTAAAGGTATGGGGCTTGAAGTCACGGAAGAATCAAAGAAGAGAATGATGGAGATGACAAAGGACTCAAACGACACCGAGTTGCACGGATTTTCCACGGAAATTCACCGAGAAATCTCCTCTCCGGAACTACGGGCAGAGGATTTCCATTTCGCGGTGCCACAAGGCACTGTCTTTAAAAAATCTCTTTTCGACGGGTTTCTCAAACCAAAGCAATAGAATAACGGTCGCCGATTAGATAACGCGCAGAAAAAACCCCCGGCATAAACCCGGGGGTT
>Ga0116138_1000507_pt1 | contig 23622 bp, 20 predicted proteins | sample June2015DPH_20_1_2_FD_88971 | JGI IMG/M metagenome (GOLD analysis project Ga0116138, IMG submission 88971) | Peatland microbial communities from SPRUCE experiment site at the Marcell Experimental Forest, Minnesota, USA - June2015DPH_20_150 | ecosystem: Environmental > Terrestrial > Soil >... | reverse complement strand
CTACTTTAAACCGTTGCCGTGATTGTAACGGTTTGTAATCGGCAGACGCCTGTCCCGCCCGAATGCCTTGGGCGTGATTTTCACCCCAGGCGGCGACTGTCTCCTCTTGTATTCATTGCGGTCAACCATACGAATCACCCTGCTCACCGCCTCTTTGGGCAATCCCTCGTCAATCAGTTGCTGGGCCGATTTATCATCCTCAACATACCCCTTGAGAATCTTGTCCAACAGGTCATATTCAGGAAGCGAATCGCTGTCCTTTTGATTCGGACGCAGTTCCGCGGTCGGCACCCTCTCGATAACGCTTTTTGGTATTACTTCCCGGCTGTTTATTTCGTTGATGTATTTCGCGAGTTTGTAAACCATCGTCTTGAACACGTCTTTTATGACCGCGAACCCGCCCGCCGTATCCCCGTAAAGTGTCGTATAACCTACCGCGATTTCGCTTTTATTCCCGGTAGTCAAAACTAATGCCCCGAACTGGTTGCTCAGCGACATCAAAATTGTACCTCGGATTCTCGCCTGTAAATTCTCATAGGCAAGCCCCTTGCTGTCCCAGCCGTCAACTTTCGCGAGCGAACCGTTGAATTGCTCCAGGACAGAGCCGATTGGGATAGTCATAAATTTAATACCAAGGTTTTTTGCGCATCTTTCTGCGTCGCTGATTGTCTCAGCGCTGTTGAATTTCGACGGCAGCGTGATTCCCGTTACGTTTTCGGCGCCCAGCGCCGCAACCGCGATGGCCGCGGTTATCGCCGAGTCAATTCCCCCGCTCAATCCTATCAGCACCTTGCTGAATCCGTTCTTGCGAACGTAATCTTTTGTGCCAAGCACAAGGGCACGATATGCCTCTTCGAGTAAACTAATATCGGCCCCACTGTTGTCTGGCTGCGGCTTGACGCGGACCGTTTTGCCTTTCTTTGTAATATCCGCTATCAGCAAATCATCCTCGAACGCCTTGGCCATCGCGACGATTTTACCCGCCGCGTCGGCGAACATGCTCCGCCCGTCAAAAATAAGCTCATCCTGCCCCCCGACAAGATTGCAGTAGCCGACCGGGCACTTGAACCGTGTCGCGCAATCGCTGACTATGTTCTCCCTCGTCCTGATTTTTCCAAGATGAAAGGGCGACGCCGATATATTCAGCAGCGTATCGATTTGCCCCGCGCCCTTGAGGAATTTGCCAAGCCACTCGATATCCCATATATCCCTGCAAATAGTTATCGCGATATTCAAACTGTCCAGTGTGATAATCATCGGTTTACTGCCCGGCTCAAAATACCGCGGCTCGTCGAAAACACCCTCGTTGGGCAAAAGACCCTTGCGATAAATATTTGCCAGCCGTCCATTCTGTAGTACCCCTGCGGCGTTGTAAGTTTTGCCGCGGTAATAATCCGCGAAACCGACGACGATTGTTATATCCGGGCACCTCCTCGCGAGTTTCTCCACGACCTGCCGATTATCATCCAGAAAATGTTTCTTTAGCAGTAAATCCTCCGGCGGATAACTGCAAACCGCCAGTTCCGGGAACACAAGCAAATCAACCTTTTTTTCGACCGCCTGCCCGTAAATCTCCCGCATCCTCTCAGCATTACCATCAAGGTCTCCAACCACCGCGTCAAATTGTCCTAATCCAATGCGCATTTACACCGTTTTCCAATAACACTAAATCGAAGGCACCGGGTTGAAATCGCAAAAAACGGAGAGGGCGGGATTCGAACCCGCGGTACTCAATAAAGAGCACACCGGTTTTCGAAACCGGCTCGTTCAGCCGCTCCGACACCTCTCCGAAAACCACTAAAACGATACATTTTCGCGCGCAAAATTGCAAGAACAATAGCACCGGCGAGAAAGCCATTGAAAATAAGCCGGCGTTGCCCTAAAATCCCTCCGGCTGATACATTCACTGTTTGGGGTAATCTGTGAACGCTTATTGGAAAAATAGAGGTAAAATTTTGATGTGCCGACGATGGTTATGTTTGTTTGTAATTCCCGTTTTTTGCACGCTGCTTTTAACTGCCAGCATCGGGATATGCGCCGACCCCAACAGCCCCGCGAGCGGACGCGACGCCAAACCCAAACCGGTGCCGGACATTAACGACCACAACGGCCCCACCATTGCCTTGAGTTACAACAGCAGCACGCCAGCCAAAAACCCCACTGCCTCTTTTATGTATTTTATTCCGCTTATCGCTCCGACCCTTGTTGAAAGGGAAACCAGCACCAATAACCAGCAGCAGGCATGGATTGTCTCGTATGAAAAAAAGGTCACTTCTGAATCTTTCTATGTGAACTGTGAACTTGAGATGCGGGGAAAGGGCTTTTTCAATAATATCCTTGATGCTCAGGGTGTAATGGCAATATACCTCCCCGAGTTGAAAAAGGGCGCTCCCCTGACTAATGGCCTTGATTATATCAAGTTTGAAGGTGAAGGAATGGGACGCATCGAGGTTGCCGGAACAATAAAGGGTAACACAGAAACCGTTACCCAGGTAGATTTATGTTTCAATATCAGGGGTCAAAAAAGCCCCGTTACCATCGGCCTTTATAGTATTGCCCCCAAGGACGGACAATATAAATACGAAAACAAATATAATGAGATAATCGCTCGCGTGGCCACGCTCACGTTCAAAAAATGCGATGGCGAGCCCAAAATGGGTATCGAAGTGGTATCCGTCAATAAGGCGTCGAAACCGAACAGCTACATGGGCAGAGTCAAGGGGTTCATCGTCAATTTCTTTTTAGAGCCGCCCAAAATCTCCAAACTCGGCAATGACACGATGCTCGACTTTGGATATGCCCTGTTTAAGCAAAAACCTTCGTTTACTTTCCCAAAAGCTAATAATATAAAAGAAAACAAACCGGTGACAAATAGATAGGTAGGGCGGGGCTTTATCCGCCACAGGCGGATTGCTTCCCGGATAGACTGATTTAATTTTTTGAAGGACGAAACAATGTATATCATACCAGCTATCGACCTTCGCGGCGGCAAGTGCGTCCGTCTCATTCAGGGCGACTACCATCGACAGATTAACTATCAGGACAACCCCGTTAAACAGGCGCAGGAATTTATCGAACAAGGTACCCAATGGGTCCACATTGTTGACCTCGACGGCGCTAAAGTAGGCAGACCCGTAAACGCCGACATCATCTCCGCCATAGCCGCGTTGGGAAAGCTCAAAATCGAGGTGGGCGGCGGACTCCGAACTGAACGGGATATAAAGGCGCTCCTTGATTTGGGAATCGAGCGGGTAATCATCGGCACTCAGGCGGTCAACGACTTCGAGTGGTTCAGCGATATGACTAAACGTTTCCCCGGCAAAGTCGCCCTGGGTCTCGACGCGAAAGGTTCGCACGTCGTTACCGGCGGCTGGTATGATGAACATCCCAAGTCCTTGCTCGAACTTGCCCGTGAGGCCGCTGTGTTGCCTATAGCCGCAATAATTTACACCGACGTCGCCAAGGATGGTATGCTTGCCGGGCCTAATTTCGAAAGAACTAAGGTCCTCATCCACACCGTTTCGGTGCCCGTCGTCGCCTCAGGAGGCGTTACAACCATCCCGGATATCAGGAAACTTGCCTCCCTCGGCGCAGCAGGCGCCATTGTCGGTCGCGCCCTCTACGAAGGCACCATTACCCTAACCGACGCCATCTCCGCCGCTAATAACCCTTAATACGCATTATGAAAAAATCTCGCGCGCATGTTAAAACAATTTTGTAAGGTGAGGGTTACCGCGCCTATTGTTTAGCCCCAGGCCTGCCTAGGGGTAATTCCTGTGCCAAGGCCTGCCCTTCGTAGCTTTAGCGAAGAAGGGTCCGGAAAAATCTGCTGGGTTACCCCCTGAAACCCGTATTTTCCGGCTTCAGACACAACCACTACATATAGTGTGTATCTGCCTGCTCAAAAACCTTAGCCGTCCCATCATTTTGGATGAGGTTTAACCAGCCATTTCTACTTTTTTTGTGCGATTTTCAGTATTGATACCCGATTTTTTTGCCGAAAACGAACGTAATCCCCTGTTTTACAAATGGTTAAGCAAAACTACATCTTGCCCTCGCATTCGCTAAAGTTTTTAAGGTACCGTTGTCGATAACAACACTGTAAACAAGATTGGGGTCCCAAAAAGGATTATGGGACATACAAGATATAGTGGTTGATAGCTTATGGTCGAAAAGATGGAAATTTTCGCCTGTGGCCTGACAGACAAGGTAATAGTGATGTCCGATTTTAGTAGTAATGATTGGCTTGCAAACCAGCGGTTCAACCTTGAACCCGCCGACGGTGAACTTGTCGAATCCGTATTTGATGACCTGATGGCAGATGATGATCTGCTTATGGAACAGATTCTCGACAATATGAACAGCACCCCACTCGGCCAGGTGTTAAAGAAGATTGCCGTAATGCCTGAAGTCCGAAAGCAAAAGGTTCTTAATGTCCGCCAACAACTCACCGAAGGTAGATACAACCTTACCGAACGGTTAGACCTCGCCTTGGAAAAGGTGCTCGACGACTTGAAAATCTAAAAAAAACAGCCGGGTTTACCCCACCGCGCCCGGCTGCTCTAGCAGTTCCTAATTTAACGGAACTGTCGATTTCTAATATTGGCGGCCATTATATCTGGTCGTCTGCGCCGTGTTCCCGACTACGTCACTATCTCTGGAACTTCGTCATCCGGCTCATCCATTTCGACCGGCTTATACCCTGGCTGCTTCGACCTCTCCAACTCTTCCGTGAACGCGGCCACTACCTTGTCCTGAATCTTCTTCCTGCAATCGGCGTTTATAGGATGCGCTATGTCAGCGTGCAACTTCATCCTGCCTTTAATATCCTTCCTTGCCCGGTCATCAGGAAGCCCAGCTCCGCAGTTGTTGCAGAACTTCGCCCGAAGATGGTTCTTCCCGCCGCACTTCTCGCAATGGTCGCTCATCTTTCTTGACGGCATCGCTACAAAGTACCCGTTGGTCCCCTCGATTATCTTTATATCACGCACCACAAACTCATTGTCCATCGTTACCGAGCAAAACGCTTTCAACCTGTCGTCCTTGTTCTCTATTAGCTTGACTCTAACTTCGCTGATTTGCATACTCGTGCCTCACTAAATTAGCTACCAACTGTTGTTGTTTACAATTATGCTCCTGAAACTAAAATCTCGTGCAAGCTTACTCGCAACGGAATTATTTCGGTATGCCTTAATTCTTTCCTCATTGCCTTTGTTAATAACGCAATACATCGATGAACCACTCCCGCTCAGACATAAGGGCCTGATTCCTGCTCGCTCAATCCTCTTTTTCAACTCTCTAAGTTTCGTATTCAACTCGAAGCAACTTTCCTGAAGCATATTTGCGCACAATTCACAAACTAAATCAATCCTCTTTTTCTTAATATACCCACTTATTTCCTTGTGCAGCCGTTCGTATTTCGCCGAATCATGCCGATAATTTGCGTAAACCCTTTGTGTGGAAACATTTACGTCGGGTACAATCAACAATACCCCAAATTCACATTTGTCTATTTTTTTTACTTTTTCCCCTCTTCCGGTACACATTGCCAGCGGCCCGCCTAAAAAAAACGCCACGTCGCTGCCCAATTTAGCCGCCAGCTCTATAAGCTTTTTCTTGCTGAATCCCAGCTTCAAAAACCTGTTGATACCCATCAATGTCCCCGCCGCGTCACTGCTCCCTGATCCCAATCCTGTCCCCGCCGGCATATTCTTCGTCAGCGTTATCCTCACACCCGCCCCCCGCTCCCTTGATTTTTCTTTCCTTTTTACTTTTTCCTTTTTCCTTTTTACTTTTCCAAGTATTAACTTCGCCGCCTTATAAACCAGATTGTCCTTTCCCGCTGGCACCTCGTATGGTCCTTTGCAAATCAGCTCAATCCCTTTTTTCCTCCCCGGCTCAATCAGTATCTCATCATACCAGTTGATTTTCGCCATTATGGTTTCCAGCTCGTGATACCCATCAGGCCTTTTGCCCGCAACAAGCAGCGAAAGATTGGTTTTCCCCGGTGCTCTCACCAGCAAACCATTGCCTGCTTTTGTAAACTGTTTGCTCGCTATCATATCTTTTGTCTCCGGATGCTTCAGGGTTGACATTATAGCCGGTTTTTCATATCGTTAGAAGGATGGAAATGATAACCTATTTAATTGATTTTGTCCGGCATCTTGATATTGAGCACATTAAAGGCTTCATAGCAAACTACGGCCTGTGGTGTTACGCGATTTTCTTTCTCATAATCTTCGCCGAAACGGGACTTGTCGTAACGCCTTTTCTCCCCGGCGACTCTCTACTTTTCGCGTTGGGAACCCTCGCCGCAACCGGCTCTCTCGAAATCGCCTCGCTTTTTGTTGTCCTTGCAATCGCGGCCGTCCTGGGCGATAGCGCAAATTACGCCGTCGGCAAATATTTCGGCGATGTCATTTTAAGACACCAGGGTAAATGGTTCCTCAAAAAAGAACATATTGACCGCACACACGGCTTCTATGAAAAATACGGCGCAAAAACCATCGTTCTCGCCCGATTCGTCCCAATCGTCCGAACCTTTGCCCCTTTCATAGCAGGCGTTGGCAAAATGACTTATATGAAGTTCTTCTCCTACAACGTCGTAGGCGGCCTGGCCTGGGTTACGCTCTTTATCTTCGGCGGCTACTTCTTCGGCAATATCTCCTTTGTTAAAAAACACTATGAGTGGGTCATTATTGCGATTATCATTCTTTCGATTATGCCCGCTGTCATTGAAGTCATAAGAGAAAAACGACGCGCCAAAAAACAGTGATTGGTCCTTAGTATGAATAAGGTACAGAAACACGCACTTCTCAAAGTCGCTCGTGATACCGTCGAGGCCGTTATCACAAGCAAACGCGTCCCGGTAGTCGAAGCCGATGACCCTGACCTCGCCACTCACCTCGGCTGCTTCGTCACACTCAAAACAGGCGACGAGCTTCGCGGCTGCATCGGCCAGTTCACCGCCGACGAACCGCTCGTAAATATGGTCGTCGAAATGGCAAAGGCCTCCGTCACATCCGACCCCCGCTTTTTCGACAATCCAATTACCCTCGACGACCTGCCCAACCTCGATATCGAAATATCCGTTCTGTCCCCATTGAAAAAAACCACCGACCCCCTTTCCCTTCGCCTTGGCGTTGACGGCATATATATAAAAAAAGGTTACCTCTCAGGTTGCTTCCTGCCCCAGGTCGCTACGGAAACGGGCTGGAGCAAAGAAGAATTCCTCTCCTATTGCTGCTCCCACAAGGCGGGCTTGCCTGAAGACGCGTGGCGAGACCCCAAAACAGAAGTATTCCTCTTCTCCGCCGAGGTCTTCGGCGCACCTTTCAAAGATATATGAAAATAATCAGTGTAATCTGTGCAATCTGTGGTTGCTTTTCTTTCGCCGATGTATCACACGCCGCCGACATAAATACACCCACAGGTATGACAGCCTACCTGCAAAAACAAAAACTCCCCGCTCTTAAAGCAATCGACTTATGGGAAAGCCAGTTCGGCACGGGCCTTAAACTCACCACCGTCCACTACGAAATTTACACAACGCTCCTTGAACCCCTGATGCTCTCGCAAGTCCCCGGCTTCGTTGAGTCCGCCTATCGCGGCTATCAAAGCCAGCTCCCCAAGCCAATCGAAACCTCCGCCCTTTTCACAATTTATCTATTCGCCAACCGGCAGCAGTGGGAGGCCTTCACAACAGATTTCACCGGCCCACAGGCGCCGATGTATCTCAAAATTAAGGCCGGGGCATATTATCTCAACGGCGCGTGCGTCGCGTATAACATTGGCCGCGAACGAACCTTTTCGAGCTTGGGCCACGAGGGCTGGCACCAGTTCAACTCCCGCCTTTTCAAATACCGCCTGCCGAGCTGGCTCGATGAAGGCATCGCGATGCAGTTCGAAATATCCGAATATGACAAGGGGTTCTTTGTCTTTACGCCCGACCGCAATGGCTATCGCCTCGGCTCGCTCAAAAGAACCTTCCTCAAAAATAACGTTATCCCTCTCTCGGCACTCATAACCCTCAATCCCGGCGAAGTCGTAACCGAAGGCGACGATGCCGTTGCCGCCTTCTACAGCCAGGCATACGCTCTCGTCCGCTTCCTCCGCGAAGATGATTACGGCAAACACCTTGCCAAATATCAAAAACTCCTCTTCGACGGCCTTAATGGCCAGTGGCCCCTGGCTGAACAGGATGTCAGAATCGCTGCCGACAGAAATATCCCCCTCACCGTCGGCTGGAATAGCTCCGTGGGCAAAATATTGTTTGAACATTATATCGCCGGCCAGGAATCGACTGTGAAAAAGAACGAATCAGGTCGAGATAATGCTCCGTTCTATGAAATAGAAAAAGAATACCTCACCTTCTGCCGAAAAATCGTCTACCCCATTCAGCTCAAATAACCACCTCATTATTGGATATTAGATATTGGACATTGAACGTTTACCCCTGATTCTCGCCTCCGCCTCCCCTCGGCGTAAACAACTCCTCACGGAGGCCGGCTACAAATTCACCGTCGTCGTTTCACAAATCGATGAATCCGTTTTCCCAACTGAAAATATCGCTCCCGCCGAATACGCCAAACGATTAGCCCTCGCCAAAGCAAACGATGTCGCCGAAAAGTGCCCCGATTCGATTGTTATAGGCGCTGATACCGTCGTCGATTTTGAAGGCCAAATCATCGGCAAACCCCGCGATGCCCGGCACGCCGAAGAAATTACGAGAATGCTCTTCAGCAAACCCCACAAGGTAATCACAGGCCTCGCTCTTATCTGTAAATCGCGCAATCTGCAAATTGTCGAGGCCGAGACGACGGTTGTTTACCCGAAGAAACTGACTGATGCCCAGATTGCCGGGCACGTCAAAAGCGGCATCTGGCGAAACAAAGCCGGCGCTTATTCCATTCGCGACAACGACCCATTCGTTGACCACATCGAGGGCAGTATGACCAATGTAATGGGCATGCCGATGGAGATGGTCAAGAGGTTAGCCACAGAGATTTCTTTTTTGTTTTAAGCCACAGAGCACACAGAGGTCACAGAGAATCTTTTTTGATATTAATTTTTAATAATAATACTCTTAGTGTCTTGGTGACTTCGTGGCTAATCTGTTCTCCTCTGGAAAATTCAGACGGGCGAATTCGCCGTGATACTTGATAGCGGCACGGTCGTAAGCACGGGCGGCGTCGATTTCGGTGTCGAATCTGCCCAAGAAAATAATCTTCCTATTAGAGGTAATTTTTGAGCACCACATGCCTCTGCCTTTTTCCAGCCAAACGCCGACAAATTGCGACGTAGTTTTGTGTTTATTTTTCCTGTGCGTATTTTGCATATTCTGCGAGCGAGTAGCGATGCGGAGATTGGCCCTGCGATTGTCGAGAGAATCGCCGTTTTGGTGGTCAACGAAAAGTCCTTTGGGCGCGGCGGTAATCTCCCTATGCAAACGCACTTTTTTTGTATTGTCAGAGCCGACTCTCGCACCCCTGACGGCGTAGAATTTGCCGTCGTGACCATCGAGGCACCATTTGAAACAAGCATAATGGTAGTAATCCTGCGGGTCCACGATTGTCCATAGTCCTTCGTCGAGGTAAATTCTGCGGAAGGTGTAGCCGTAACGGAGAAGGCGATAGGCGAGAAGGGGCCACGCGAAAACACGGTCGAGCCAATTTGGAACTTTGATTTGAATAGTTGTCATAATGTCCTCTCCTCTCTTTTCAAACGATACTCGATATTCGATACTCGATACAATTTTTATGACCCCCGGATAAATCCAGGGGCTAAACACTTCAAGAAGCATCACGAGATGCCTCTATAATTGGCGCGAACTTGCGCGCTTTTGACGAAAAATCGTGTTTTTGAAACAGGCCGAAATGCACTTAAGTGCTTAGGAGGCAAGGAATAAAAAAATTTTAAGAATTTCCGGAAATGGCCGAAAACACTTGCGCGAAATCGGCGAACAAATGTATCATACAACTGTTTGATACGTTTGTTTTATACGACTTTTTTAGTCCTGTTTTATGTCCTTGTTCCGCAAAAGGTTACAACTAAAGGCCTGCGTGAAAAACACGTCAAAAACAGCCACAAAAACGCACCCTTCTTCGCCGAAGTGGCTACGCAGGGCAGGCAAAAAGACGCAAATTTCTTAACCACAGATTACACAGATTACACGGATTAAGCCGTAACTTATTTACCAGAAAGGCGTTACCACTCACTTCTGGGACCGGGAGTGGTAAAAATGATTGTATTCGGGCAGGTTTTGTCGGTAGAATTTATCCGCCGAAGCTCTTAGCGAAGGCAGATTGGGATACAAAATCAATAGAAAATACGGCATGATAAGAAATAAAGTCAGTCCGTAATTTTAGAGATTAATAATTGCGATACAGAGGTTGTTAGTATGCGAGATATTTTGGGTATCGAACCCACGGCTCTTTGCTCAGACGGCATAAATAAGGCTTATGTTGTTACCCCAGAAGACTTGCAGGGTTTCTTTGAATTTGGCAAACGGTGGATTAAGTCGGATGTTCCTGGCGACACGATAATCCGCTGCAAATATACATCTAAAGGGGATAAAGAAGCAAACATTAGCAACGATATAAGAACAACCTTGGAATATAGCAATCCAAGAAAAAAAGAAATATGTAACATTTCCATGACAATGGGATCCAAAAGCAAAGAACGCAACTTTGAATTGTCTTTCCAAAATTATGAAGAGCCCAATCTTATTCAAGTATCTATAGGTGGCCCCAAGTTAGATGAAACACAAAGCACATTCAATCTATTGTTTGCGGAATTAGAAGAATTAACCCAGTGGTATTGGCCGATTGCATGCAGACGGTGGTTGAGAAAAATATTGGCTTGGGCGTTATGGATATGTATTGTTCTGTGGTTTTCGTATTTGTTGCTTATTTCTGTCGGGACTTCTTGCCGCAATTATCAATTAAGGAAGCAGTACGAGCAAGCAGTTAAATCTCAACCTTATATTGCGCAGCAGAATAAGATAAATATGAAATTGCCATCTCCGCCTCCTCAAAATAACTCTGCGACACAGTCTTCGCCATCTAATCCAGCCCGAGAGATGTGGGAATTTGTGGCGAACAAATATTTTCTTGGAGCATTGGGAATAGTAATTGGTGGATGGTTGACGGTATTGCTTGCTAATTATTTATTTCCTAAAGCGATTTTTGAAATTGGAAAAGGCAAGGAGAGACATGCACGGCTTAAAGCGGCGAGAAAATTTGTTGGCTATGTAATACTTATGATTCTCCTATCTGGAATTGTGATCCCACTTGTGAACCGTTTTGTGACAAAGCAATAATAATTCCATCCCCTATTTTTGCCAACCCGGCATTTTGCGATAAAATCCGCCAAGTTTTATTACCCGGCAATAAAGTTGCCGGGCTAAACATAAACAATCTGTGTTCTCTTTGTAATCTGTGGTTCAAATCGCAATGTCGTTGTCCTGTTGCCACAACTGTCCAATTGCTTATCAACCGTGTTTTTTAGTATTGAAAACGCTATTTTTAGTCAAAACTTGACTTTTGGCGATTGCCTCCTATAATATAGTGCAATAATCAATTTGTGTTTATCCCCACAACTTGTCCGCCTTCGGCGGATTTGTTGCGGGGTTTTGTTGTTTTGCGAGGTTTATCCGCAGCAGGCGGGGTGGATTTTTTTTAGGGGTTCGGATTTAGGATTTAGGGTTTCCTTGCTATGCCAACTTTCGACACCGGCTTAATTTCGCGCATTCAGCAGGCCAATGACATCGTCGATGTCATCGGCGAGCACCTTGCGCTCAAACGCAAAGGCCGCGAAATGCTCGGCCTGTGTCCCTTCCACGAAGACCACCGACCAAGTTTCAACGTCAACCCAACAAAGCAAATCTTCAAATGCTTCGCCTGCGGCGCGGGCGGCGACGTCATCAAATTCATCCAGATGCGCGAAAACCTCTCCTTCCCGCAGGCCCTCCAGCGTCTGGCAGACCGCGCAGGAATAAAAATAGAACCCTTCAGACCTCGCACGAGCAACGAGCATCGAGAATCGAGTATCGAGGCTGACCCCAACGACCTTGCACGCGTCAACGCATGGGCAGCCAAATACTTTGCGGCCAATCTCGCGCATCCCGAAAAAGGAAAAGACGCGAGAAAATATGTCGCCGAAAGACAACTCTCCGATGAAAGCGTTAAGAACTGGCAAATTGGTCTGGCAATCGGAACCGATAATGATTTGCTGACAGCCGCCAGACAAAAGAAAATCCCGGACAAATTGCTTTTGGCGGCAGGTCTCGTCGTTGGAGCCGGCTCATCGCTATCCGATAAATTCGTCAATCGCCTGATGTTCACTATCGCTGACGCTACGGGCAAAATCATCGCCTTCGGCGGCAGAACGCTCTCAGGCGACCCGTCTTCGCCAAAGGGCTCCGCCGGGGCAAGTGGCGCCAAATATATCAACTCGCCGACAACTGCCATCTTCGACAAAAGCAACTCGCTCTTTGGCCTCGACCACGCCCGTCACCAAATGGTCTCATCCGATACCGCCGTCGTCGTCGAAGGTTACACCGATTGCATTATGGCGCATCAATTCGGCGTTTCAAACGTCGTCGCGACACTCGGCACAAGCTTCACCATCGGCCACGCTCGAATCCTCCGCAGATACGCTAAAAAAGTCGTCCTCCTCTTCGACAGTGACACCGCGGGCCTCGAAGCCGCCAACCGCGCCCTTGGGGTCGCGCTCGGCTCACATATCGATATCGCTATTGCGTCAGTCCCGCAGGGTAAAGACCCCTGCGATTTCCTTCTCGCCCAGGGTAAAGAACCCTTCGCGGAAATCATCGATAACGCGACCGACGTCTTCACATTCAAATGGGCCCGGCTTAATGCCAATCTCGGCTCACAGCCCACCCTCGCGGGCAAAAAGCAGGCCGTCGATGAATACCTCGACGCCATCACTACCGCCATCACCGCCGGCAACATCTCCGCAATTGAAAGAGGTCTCATCATTAATAACCTGTCGCGCGTTATGTCCCTCGACGCCAAAGAAATACACAACGAGCTGACCCGCAGAAGCAGCAGAGCAAGAATCGCCTCCGCGTATTCCGGCGCAGCTGACGATTCGCATACGCCTCTCGATTTAGGCGAAGGACTCTCCGCCAACGCTCAGCGTGAAATCCTCGAAGTGCTCCTGGCGCACCCTTCGCTGTTCGATGACATAAAAGATAAAATCTCGCCCCAGAATTTCGATGTCCCCGCGCTCGAAAGGGTAGCGCAGGCCGTCTTCCAGACGCTCTCCCAAAAAACGCGGGCGTCGATACAAACTATCTGCTCTGCCGTCGAAGACCCGCGACTTGCGGGCCTGATGACCACCCTCGAACACGAAGGCGCGGGAAAAGGCAACTTCACCAAACGGCTGGCAGACGCCTTGGCCGCGCTGGAACATGTTGAACAGCAAAAAAACAAAACCGCGGGTGACAAACGCGATTTGATTTGCGATGTCTCCAAACAAAACCCGCGAAATATGGGAATGATTTGATTTTGCAATTTTGATGATAGTCAGTGTTTTTTAAGGAAACTTATTGTGGGAAAGAAAAAATCATCGGCTGAGGCCCAGAAAACCAAACACCACGCCGCCGGCGAGCGAACCAGTTCTGAGCCGAGTCGAAAGAGTCGAACCGACCAGGCCCAGCAGGCAAAACCGCAGACGCCCCTCGACGCCGAAGGCAGAATAAAGGTGATGATAGAAAAGGGCAAGAAGAAAGGATACCTCACCTACGAGGAAATGAACGCCGATTTGCCCGAAGACCTTGTCAGCCCCGCCCGCCTCGATACGCTGCTGGTGTTGCTGGATGAAATGGGCATCAGCCTGATTGACGAAGCCGACGTCGATAAGCACGGCGCTCCCGCGGAAATCGCCGAAGAGGACTTTGAACCAGTCGAGGCCGAAATACCCGTAGAGCCGGTCGCCGAAGAAGAACCTGTCATCATCGGAGAAGACAAAATCATCGAAAAAGAGCTTGTCGGTGCCGAACCGGGACGCAGAATCGACGACCCCGTCAGGACATACCTCACGCAAATGGGCGAAATTCCCCTTCTTAACAGGGAAAATGAAATATCCCTCGCCCGCAAAATCGAGGTTTCGCGTATGGCCTTCAGACGCAAATTGCTCGAAAACGACTATTGCGCCAAAAACTCCGTCGAAATCCTCCAGCAGGTCCAGCAGGGGGGACTCTCCTTCGACAGAACAATGAAAATCAGCACCGCCGAAAACCTTATCAGAAGCGTTATAAAAAAACGCCTCCCGCAGAACCTTAATACCATCAATGCCCTGCTTGCGATGAACCAGACCCTCTTAAAGGAATTCCTCCAACTTGGCGACTCCCCCAAGGCCGCCCCCATCCTGCGCCGCCTCACCAGAAACCGCCGACGTATCGCCATGCTTCTCGAAGAACTGAGTTTGCGCACAAGCAGGATTGCCCCGATGAAGGACAAACTCCACGGCATGTCCATGAAGATGCGGCAGTTACAAGATATCATAGCCGCCGGGCCGACTAAGGATTATGTTGTTGAAGATATCGACGCTATGAAGCAGGAGCTTGCCGGTCTTCAGGACCTCATTTGCGAAACTCCCGCCCAGCTTGACAGGCGTCTCTACGTTATCGACTGCATCTTCACGCAATACGAAAAAACAAAGCGAATGCTGTCGAGCGCAAATTTGCGTCTGGTCGTTTCTATCGCCAAAAAATACCGCAACCGAGGCCTCAGTTTTCTGGACTTGATCCAAGAGGGGAATACAGGCCTGATGCGCGCCGTTGACAAATACGAATATAAAAGGGGTTACAAATTCAGTACCTATGCGACCTGGTGGATTCGCCAGGCGATTACCCGCGCGATAGCGGATCACGCCAGGACCATCCGCATACCGGTGCATATGATTGAAACCATGAGCCGGCTGCGAACCGCGGGCAAAGTCCTCACCCAACGACTCGGCAGAGAACCCACCATCGAAGAAATCGCCAAAGAAGCCGTGATGAGCATCGACGAGGCACGAAGGGTGCTGAAAATCTCCCGCCACCCCATCTCTCTCGACAGACCTATCGGCGACAGCGAAGACAGCAACTTCGGCGATTTCATCGAAGACCACGCCGTCGATTCCCCCGTTTCCACCGCAACCCAGTCAATGCTCAAGGAAAGAATCGAGCTGGTCCTCAAAACCCTGTCGTATCGCGAACGTGAAATCATCAAACTCCGCTACGGCATCGGCGACGGCTACACATATACCCTCGAAGAAGTCGGCAGGATCTTCAAAGTTACCCGCGAACGCGTCCGACAGGTTGAGGCCAAGGCCATAAGGAAACTCCAGCACCCCGTCCGCGCTCGCAAACTCGAGGGCTTCCTGGACCATAAACAGCCGGCACCTCTTTGGCCATCATCGAAGGACCTGCCCCTCCTGAGTATTGAATAGGGCCGGAAAACCGGCTTAGTCCTATAAATAAGGGCTATGCCGGGCTGTTAAGGGGTTGAAACCCCGATTTTAGATTGCCACAGTCCCCTCTGTTTGTTTGCGCAAGCAAACTGAGGGGGCAAAGCGTAAGGGCGTTGCGACAGCAAGACGCGGGGGGATTTAAGGATTTTGGGCGGCCCGGCAGGCGTTTTTTTTATTTTTATTGCTTGCTTTGGGTGTGTTTTTGGTATAATGTCGCATTCAGGAAGGATACCCCAACGTCCCTCAGGAGTATCCTCATTTAGAAAAATTGAGGGGCAAAGTTTTAGTGTGTGGTCCGCAAGGGCCAGAGGAGTTACAGTGAGTACAGGTAAAGTAAAGTGGTTTAACGGCAAAAAAGGCTTTGGATTCATTGTCCCCGATGATGGCGGCGAAGAACTGTTCGTTCATCATTCGGAGATTAAGATGGGCGGCTACGCCGACCTTCAGGAAGGCCAGGCGGTGACTTTTGATATCGGACAGGGCAAAAAAGGCCCCTGTGCGGTCAACGTCGTCCCTCAGTAATACACCGAATATTAAACCAGAATAAAGGCCCCGTCCCTAAAGGACGGGGCCTTTTTCTTTTTAACAAGCCACTAAGACACAAAGACACGAAGGTTTTTAGACGCAGATTTCGCGGGGTGACGCTGTTTATTTGTTTAGCCACAGATTGCGCAGATTACACTGATTTATTTTAGACGCAGATTCCTTCGACTACTGCTCAGGACAGGTAATGCGGATTCACGCCGGAGTTACGCAGGAGGAAAATCGCCTCTTGAACCCACCGCAATTACGGATACAATGCAATTCAAGAAAAAATGGTTCGACTATGCTCACCATCCTGAGCGAAGTCGAAGGAGAGGAATTTTGGCAGGATGAAAAAATGGCTGAGGATTTCAAAAAGGAAGGAGATATGAACTCCAAGCGTTTTAGAATTGCCTTCTCCTTCGCGGGAGAAAAACGCGACTTCGTTTCCAAGGTTGCCGACATCCTCGCCAAGCACTTCGGCCAGGAGCGCATCCTCTACGACAAATTCCACGAAGCAGAATTTGGCCGAGCACGACTCGGTCGCTATCTGCCCAAGCTCTATCACGATGAAGCCGAACTCGTGGTGGTTGTAATCTGCAAGGATTATGAAAAGAAAGAATGGCCTGGCCTGGAGTGGGATGCTATTTTCGACCTTCTCAAAAAGCGGGAAGAAAACGAGGTTATGCTGTGTCGGTTCGACCAGGCAACAATCGAAGGGCTATACTCTGATGCCGGTTTTGTCGAGCTGGACAAAAAGAATCCTGAGCAAGCCGCCACACTTATTCTCGAACGGCTCGCACTTAATGAAGGCAAACCAAAGGAACATTACACCAAACCTGGCAGCATCGGTAGTAAGCCACTTTCCACATCCATCCCGAACAACCTTCCCCGCTTACAGCTCTTTTTTGGCCGAGACAAGGAACTGAAGGCCATTGCCGACGCCCTCGCGCCGGATGCCCGAGGATGGGGCGTACTCATTGATGGCCCGGGCGGCATCGGCAAGACCGCCCTTGCCATCCGCGCCGCCGAACTCATGCCGCCGGGCCGTTTCAATCGCATCATCTTTCTCTCCTCGAAAGAGCGTGAACTCACCGCCGATGGCCAGCGCTCGCTGGGAACCTTTGTGCTGTCCGGCTACCTCGAAATGCTCAATGCCATCGCCAGGGAAATTGACCAACCTGACCTCGCGAAGTCGCCCGAAGCCGAACGCCCCGACCTCATCCACCGTGCGCTCCGGGAAAACGATGTCCTGCTGGTGCTGGATAATCTCGAAACCCTCCCGGAGCAAGATCGCGACCTGTTGTTTGCTTTTCTGAACCGTTTGCCGCGCGGTTGCAACGCCATTGTTACCAGTCGCCGCCGTGCCGATGCCAGCGCCGTCATCGTCCGGCTCGACCGGCTCGACTGGCCGGCGGCCAGTGCTCTTATCACTGAGTTGGGCCGCCAACATTTACGGCTTGCGCAGGCAAGCGAGCGCGAGCGCCTCGCCCTTTATGAAGAAACCGGAGGCAATCCCCTTCTCATTCGCTGGGTGTCGGGCCAACTTGGTCTGGGACGATGCCGCACCATCGGCTTGGCTCTTGACTTCCTGAGAAACGCGCCTGCCGGCAACGACCCACTGGAGTTCATTTTTGGCGACCTGCTTGATACTTTCACCGCCAACGAAACCAAAGTCCTCGCCGCGCTCAGCTATTTTACCGGGGCAATGGAAATGAAGTTCATCGCTGAACTTGGCAGTGTCAGCGAAACAGCCGCCCAGACCGCCCTCGGAGATCTCTCCAGCCGTGCCTTGGTGGTATCCGACTCGGAGGAGCGTTGCTTCGCCCTAGTTCCGATGGTCGCTGAGTTCCTGCGGCGCAAACGGCCTGAAGTTGTCGCGGAAACCGGCAATCGGCTGGAGAAGCATGCTTATGCGCTAATCGTAGAGAACGGTTATGAAGAATACGACTGGTTTCCTGTACTTGATGCCGCCTGGCCCACGGTGGCTCCGTCCTTGCTGTTCTTCCTCGCCTGTCCGAATGACCGGCTACAGACGGTGTGTGATGCCCTTTTCACTTTCCTCAACTTCACGGGTCGCTGGGATGAGCTGCTCTCGCTCAACCAGCGGGCGGAAACAAAGGCCGTGGCATCCGGCGATTACTACAATGCCGGATGGCGGGCCTATCAGGCGGGCTGGGTTCACTATCTGCGTGAGCAGGCAGACGAGGTGCTGGCCTATGCCGAGCGGGTGGAGGTATACTGGCAAAAGGCCAAGGCCGGTGTCCGCGAGCGAGCCACCGCTATCCGCTTGCGGGGCCTTGGGCATCGGTCGAGGAAGGATTACCCCGCTGCTATCACCGCTTTCCGCGAGGCCCTTGAGTTGTTCCACACCTTGTCCGCCGAGAGCGTGGACGTGGCCGACGCCCTGAACGACCTCGCCAGTGCCGAAAAGAATTCCGGCGATTTCGTGGCGGCGGAGCGAGATTATAGCGAGGCGTTGCGGATGGCCCGCGCGGTCGGTTACGCCGAGGGCGTGGCCTACATCACGGGCAATCTGGCTGCGCTGGCCCTGATCCGGATGGACTGGCCGGGTGTGGAGAAGCTGGCTCGCGAGGCCCTGCCTCTGTCCGAAAAGTTAGGCCGCCAGGAATTGATCGAAACAGACTGCCGTTACCTTGCCAAGGACCTAGCTAGGCAAGGAAAGAAGGCGGAAGGGCTGCCCTACGCCCGAAGGGCGGTGGAAATCTGCACCCTGCTTCGCTCGCCCGACCTCGAAGCCGCCCGCGCGACACTTCGTGAGTGCGAGAACTGATATCCATCATCATTCAACCACGTTTCTACGTGAATTGGCCTAACCTGGTCTTTTATCAACCACCCGGCTTTTGTCATCAATATGGCGAAGGGACTTTGGCTCGACCAGCGTAATTTTGGCATCCACGTCGAGGACTGTCTTGATGCGCCTGGACAGATGAGCGAGCATATTTTCGACCGATTTCAAGCCATCGAGGAAGGGAATCGTGTCGGAGATTTCGACTTTGATTTCGAGGGTATCGACGCCCGCTTCGCGACCGAGGATGAGCTGGTAATTGGAACTGATACCCTCGACATCGCGCAGAATCTGCTCGATTTGCGAGGGGAAAAATTCCACGCCTCGGAAGCTAATCAGGTCATCGGTCCGGCTCAGGACCCTGGCCATACGGAGAAACGTCCTGCCGCAGGCGCACGGCTCAGGGTTTAACGATGTAATATCGCCCGTGCGGTAGCGAATCAATGGGAAGCCCTCTTTTGTGATTGTCGTCAGCACCAACTCGCCTTCCGGGCCTATGCCGACGGATTCGAGCGTCTTGGGGTTGATGATTTCAACGATGAAATGGTCTTCGTTGATATGGAGTCCCTCGCGGAGGTGACATTCGCCTGCGACGCCGGGGTTCATTATCTCGGTCAGGCCGTAAGTATCGGTCGAGATGATGTGCAGTCGGTTTTGCAATTGCTTGCGCAACTGGTCGGACCAGCGTTCGCCGCCGAAAAGCCCGTGTTTTAAATGCAGCGATTCAGTGTGAACGCCAAACTCCTCCAAGCCGGCGGCGATATTGACCGCGTGGCTCGGCGTGGTAACCAGAGCCGTCGTCTTGAAGTCCCTCATTATCACAATCTGCTTTTCAACGCTGGCGGTAAAAGACGCGGGGATAACCGAGGCGCCGATTTGCTCGGCTCCCTGCTGGAAGCCGAAGCCGCTTGTGAAAAGGTTATAATCGAGCGCAATCTGGACGACGTCGTGTTCGGTGAGGCCTGCAGCGGCGAGAAGCCGGGCGGTGCATTCGGTCCAGTTGCGAAGGTCATCGCGCGTGAAGCCGACGACGATGGGTTTACCCGTCATGCCGGAGGTCGAGTGGATGCGCACGATATTACGCAGCGGGACGGCGAACATATCGTAGGGATAGCTTCTTTGCAGGTCTTCCTTGGTTGTGAAAGGCAATTCGCTCAAGGCGCGCACGTCCTTGATATTCTCAAGATTGACGCGGTTGGCGTCGAAGGCCTTCTGGTAGAAAGCGACGTTGCGATAGACCCTGTTGAGCGTGGATTGCAGCCGTTCAATCTGGAGCTGCTCTAAATCCTCGCGCGGCATTGTCTCGAACTTCGGATTGTAATAAATTGTCTCGCCCATATATTCCTCACTCATCAATTCTCTGGTATTCCTTGCCGAGATACGCCCGCTGAACTTCCGGATTATCGCTCAGCTCCCGGCTTGTCCCCTCAAGAACAATCTGTCCTGTTTCGAAAACATAGCCCCTGTCGGCAAGAGCAAGCGCGGCCCGCGCGTTCTGCTCGACAAGGAGTATCGTTAAACCCTCGCGTTTGAGGTTGGCGATGGTTTGGTAAATGCTTTTGACCAGCAGCGGCGCGACGCCAAGGGACGGTTCATCCATCATCAGCAGTTTAGGCCCCGACATCAGGGCGCGGCCGATTGCGAGCATCTGCTGCTGGCCTCCTGAAAGAGTGCCTGCAAGCTGATTGGCGCGTTCTTCGAGAATTCCGAAAAGTTTATAAACCTGTTTCAAACTTGCGGCGATATCCGCCGAGGCGCCGTTGCGCTGGCGGTGATATGCGCCGAGGAGAAGATTCTCTTTTACGGTCATTGTGCTGAAGATGTGTCTGCCCTCAGGGACAAGGCAGCAGCCCGCCTCGACGACTTTTTCGAGCGGCTCATTCGATATATCCTGTTTATTGAACATAATCTTGCCGGAACGTGGCCGCAGGACGCCCGCGATGGTCTTGAGCAGGGTCGTCTTGCCCGCGCCGTTTGCGCCGATAATCGCAACGGCCTCGCCGGGCAATACGTGAAGCGATATGCCCTTGAGGACGCGTAATTGACCGTAACCCGCTTCAAGATTCAATATCTTAAGCATCGCTATCCCCGAGATAGATGCGAATCACTTCAGGATTTCGCTGAACAGTCCGCGGCGGGCCTTCGGCGATTTTGCGCCCTTGGTCAAGAACGACCACGTCATCGCAAATCGCCATAACTAATGACATATCGTGTTCCACAACAAGGCAGGTAACACCCCTGTCGCGAATCCACAATATGAGCTTGGCAAGCTCCTTGGTTTCGTAAATGTTAAGCCCGGCGGCTGGTTCATCAAGAAGCAGCAATTCCGGCTCCATCGCAAGGGCACGCGCAAATTCCACAAGCCGCTGCCGACCGAACGGCAGGTTCGATGCCGTCTCGAAGGCGTGCTCCTTCAGACCAATGTCCTCAAGTATCGACAAGGCTTTTTCTTTGGTTTGTTTATCTTCCCGCCAGGTGCGAGGCAGGTTTAACATTCCCGAAATGAAGCCGCATCGCGTCCGGCAATGCCTGCCCATCATAACATTTTCGAGAACGGTCATATGACTAAACAGCTTTGTGGTCTGGAACGTTCGCGCGATACCTCTGCATGCGACGGCGTGCGGTTTTAACGCGGTGATTTTTTTGTCCCGGAAAATCACCTCACCATTATGCGGCTGTATCGTTCCGGCTATCAGGTTAAACAGCGTCGTTTTGCCCGCGCCATTTGGGCCAATGACGCCTTTAATCGCGCCCTGCGTGACAGTTATACTGACATCGTTAACGGCGTGAAGACCGCCGAAAAACCGATGCAGGCCTTTTGTCTCGAGCAGCACGTTACTCATTTGCCCTCCTCGATAGTAACGGCGTTACCGTGCGAAACTTAGGCAAACGAAGTAAACCCTGGGGCGAGAAAAGCATAATAGTAATCAGTATAATCGCGAAAACAGCGTCGTCGTAACTTCCGAAAACGCCCCGCAGAGAAAGGAAATTCAGGAGTACCCCCATAAACAGAGCGCCCCAGAGGTTGGCCATTCCGCCCACAGCTACGATGACAAGATAGCGGACGGATTTGGTAACCGTAACCTCGGATGGGCCTATGCTGCCGTTGTAGTGGGTCAACAAAACGCCTCCCACCGCGGCAAAAAGAGCGCTCAAAACAAAAACGAGCAGCTTGTAACGATAGGTGTTGACTCCCAGGGAATGAGCCGCTTCTTCGTTTTCGTGGATTGAGCGAAGCGCCCTGCCGACTCGCGAATGAACGAGGTTGATTGCCAGCGTCATAGCCGCCAGAACCACGAACCACGCGATGTAATAACTCTCAATCCTGAACGCCGCTCGGCCGTTTACCTCGAGGCCGGCGATAATCTTAAAGGGAGGGACATTAGAAATACCGTCCGCCTGGCCAAAGATGCGTCCGCCGAGGACTATGCGGTAGATAATCAGCCCGAAACCAAGCGAGGCCATCGCCATATAATGTCCCTTAAGGCGAATGACGGGCAGGCCAATCATAAAAGCGATTATGACTGTCAGCAGTATCGCGACGACAAAAGCAGGCCAGGGGGAAAAAGCCAATATGTCTGCGCCATAAATATCCTGCCTTTGCACAACCACACCAAGCGAATGGCACAAGGAAACCAACGGCGTGTCACGATATGCCATAAGGTTAAAGGTGGTCAAGACCGCGGTCGTATAACCGCCGATGGCAAAAAAGCCCGCGTGCCCAAGTGATATCTGACCCGCGTAACCCATAAGCAAACACAAGCCGATAACCACGAGGGCATAATAAGCCGACATCGTGATTTGCGTCATGTAGTAGGTTGAGCGGGTGCCTGAAAGCACAACCTGCAAAATGATTATCCCAATGGCAACGGCTATGACGGGGATATACCTGCGAAAATGCGTCATAGCGCCCTCATTGCCGCAATCTCACGTTTGCCGAAGAGACCGCTGGGCCTGAAAACCAGAATCAGCAGCAGGATGACTATCGATACGGCCTCTTTATAAGCAATGTCGAACTGGCTCATCACAAAGGCCTCGACAAGCCCCAGCATCAGGCCCGCGGCGACTGCGGCCATACTGTTGCCAAGCCCGCCGAGGATAGCTACGGTAAAACCCTTGATTGCTAATGAAGCGCCCATATCGTATTGCGTCTGGGTGACGGGTGAGATAACGCAGCCAGCCAGCGCACCAATGCCGGCGCTTAGCATAAAAGACAGAGTGACCATCCAGCGGTCATTGATGCCGCAAAGACGAGCCGCCATCCTGTCGTCGGCGCAGGCCCTCATAGCCCGGCCCGTCAGCGTAAAACGAAAAAAAGGCGTCAGCCCCATTACGATTATGGCGCTGACGCCCAATACCCATAGAACCTGCGGTGAGATATGAGCTCCAAGAATGGTGACAGTTGAGACCCCGGTTCCGGTAAAATAAGGCAAAGACCTGACCTTCTCATCCCAGATGTGCAGCATCGCCTCCCGCATAAGTATCGAGATACCGATGGTTATCACGATAAGACGCAGAACCGAGGCGTTGCGGACATGCCTGATGAAAACAATCTCAACTAAGCCCCCAATTATCGTTGTCACCACAACCGCCAGAAAAATAGCGACCGGCAGGGGGACAAAATGATTTAAACTGATGGCTGTCATCGCGCCAACGATAAGAAACTCCCCTTGAGCAAAATTAATTATCCCGGTCGTGTTGTAAATAATGTTGAAACCGATGGCAACAATCGCGTAAATGCTGCCGACGGTAATCCCCGCAAAACAATACTGAATGACCTGAGGGAGATTCATTCTGTTTCCGCTCTTTCG
>Ga0116138_1000500_pt1 | contig 23718 bp, 18 predicted proteins | sample June2015DPH_20_1_2_FD_88971 | JGI IMG/M metagenome (GOLD analysis project Ga0116138, IMG submission 88971) | Peatland microbial communities from SPRUCE experiment site at the Marcell Experimental Forest, Minnesota, USA - June2015DPH_20_150 | ecosystem: Environmental > Terrestrial > Soil >... | reverse complement strand
CTCTTCAATGTATCTCAGTATGGAGTTGGCCCGCCTGCTCAAAAAACGCCGGCCAGAACTTAAAATCATCTTTGGCGGCCCGCACGTCAGCCGCTTTCTGGCCGGCCTATGGGTAATCAAGGACCCTGCTGTAGATGCAGTTGCGCAAGGCGAGGGAGAGTTAACGCTGATTGACGTCATTGAGCGTGTGAAAACTGGACGTCCGCTGACGGATTGCCCGGGGCTCCTCGTTCGCGTAAATGACCAGGTTGTAGATACCGGAGACCGGGAGCTCCTTAAAGATCTGAATCAAGTACCTGCTCCAGATTTTGCCGACTACGCTTTCGAGCTCTACCGCACCCCCACGCGCCTACCCCTCCTGTCCAGCCGTGGCTGTCCGAACCGTTGCATATTCTACAACGAGCGGCCATTCTGGAAGACGTTCCGGTATCGGACCGCCGAGAATGTTTTTGCGGAGATACAGGCGCAACTCGCACGGTACCCTTTTATCAACTTCCTCGATTTCCAGGATCGTTTGGTCAATGGCATGATACGGGAGTTGGACCGCCTTGCGGATTTGATTATAGAAAGCGGCCTGAAAGTTAATTGGTCCGGCCAAGCCGCCATCCGCAAGGAAATGACACGAGAGTTAATGATAAAATTAAAGCGCTCAGGCTGCGTATGCCTGGCTTACGGGCTTGAAACGCCGTCCTCTTCTCTAATGTTGAAAATTGGGAAGGTATTGGCGAGCGGGGCGGATGCCAATGCCATTGCCGAGGCGCATGGGAAAACCGGTCTTGGAGTAACATATAACTTTATGTTTGGCCTTCCAGGCGAAACGGAAGAAGACGCGTTTGAAGCGCACGAGTTTCTACGACGCAACAAGAAATACGGTCTGGCAGTGAATCCGAGTTCGCATTTTTGTGGATTCGCTCCGGGTACACTCGCCTACGAAGACCCACAACGCTACAGTATTGACCTTAGCAAGGGAGCGTTGTACTGGGAAAGCACCGACGGGAAGAATACATATATCTGCCGCTTGAAACGGTTTGAAGACTTTTGCAGGCTTGTTCAAGAATTGGGAATATCAACCACGTATCCAAGCACGGTTCTTCTTGACCGAAATCGTACGTTGGGGAACTATTATGTCCAAGCTGGTGACGCGCAGCGAGCGCGCTGGTACTAAGAGGCATGGCTGGAAGAGCACCCCGATGATGAGCATATTCGGGCCTCGCTTGATAAAGTTATAGCCTCTGACCCCATCTTTTTGGCGGCTTCTTTAGCTGTCAGCGGTTGTGACCAGAAGATCGGCGTGTCTTACACGCCCCCCAATCATACAGACCAAAATTGGGTTAAGGGCATTGCAAAAAAATGGGCAACAGCATTTTTTATCCAAAACTCGATTCAAGCAAAAAGAGATTTTGTTGTCGGCAGGAAAGTAACTTTCTCCGACGGAACTGTTCGGACAATCGTTCGGATAAATGAAAACGACGATTCGTTGATTGTGATCCTTGACGGAACTTCTCTTGACGGAAATGTGGTTGGATATCCAAAAGAGATAAAGGTAACAAATGTTGCCAAGTAGTCGCAATGATCGGATATACCATCATGAACCTCCATGCAAGAGGCGACAGCAAGGAGAATTAGATGAAGCAAGAAACAAACTCAGATAGTACCAAGATTTGGGACAAGCGATACAAGGAAGGCAAGCTAGCATGCACAAAAAAGGTCGTTGAAAAGGACCCGATTGAGTACCCCTTCCACCCCCTGTTGTTTAGGTACGCGATTGCAAAACGACTGACTGGCTCGATAGATGGGGATCCAATGGATAAAATTGCTCGCCAATTTTTGATACCCCCAGTTGGCCAACTGTTGGCGATAGGATCCGGAATGGCTTATATAGAGGAATGGTTAGTCGCTCAGGGATTTGCTCAACATGTTGTGGCTTATGAGTTATCTTCTGTAGCGGTTGAGGCTGCACGAACCCGCTTACTGACAGCCGGTCTTGGGGACAAGATTGAAATGCGCTGCGGTGATGTGAGGAAGGATACCATAGCGTCGAGCTCATTCGATGTGGTTTTTGTTCATGCAGCAATTCATCACTTTTATGAAATTGAAGAGATGTTTGCGCTAATGCATCGCGTTCTTCGACCCAATGGCTTGTTGATTTACGATGAGTACATAGGCCCAGATCATCACCTGTACGAACCGGCAGTCATGGATATCGTGAATGAAATCAACGAATGCCTTTCCGATGATCTTCGCTGGGATGTCCTACGAAAAGAAACGCGTTCTGAGGTTCCTAGGGCGACGTTAGAATGGATGTTGCAGATGGATCCCTCGGAAGGTGTTCATTCATCCCGCATTCTGCCGCTGACTTACAAATACTTCGATGTCATCCACAGAGGCGATTATGGGGGGGCCATAATGCGCCCGTTTTGGGCAGGGGTGCTGCCCAACTTTGATTTTGATGATAAAAGAGATTCAACAATTGCACGTTTAATTATCTTGATCGAAGATCTTCTGACGCGATACGGTGTTATTCCTCATATTCACACTCAAGTGGTAGGTATGAAGCGTGCTATTCCACGCGAGGATCTTACCGTGGCTGAAGAAGCGAGAATAAATTATAGCAACTGGAGCCAAAAGACCGGCGTGTCTTACACGCCCCTTAATCATACAGACAAAAATTGGGTTAAGGGTATTGCAAAAAAATGGGCAACAGCATTTTTTATCGTGGGCCCGGTTAAAGAACAGACAAAGAATGATTTTGCTGTAGGTAGGAAAGTAACTTTCTCCGATGGTACTGTTCGGACAATCGTTAAGTTAGAGCAAAATGCCGGTAACTTGATTGTGTTTCTTGACGGAACTTCTCTTGACGGAAATGTGGTTGGATATCCAAAAGAGATAAGGATCACAGTTGCTGCCGAGACGTCACAACGATCAGACATACCATCGCTCAAGAGTCAGCAGTAAGGAGAATAAGTTGATTTGAATTCGATCATTTCAGACGAGTAGCGGCAACGTTACTACAACCTTAACAAGTTTAAAGCAACAGTTCTTGAAGCTAAATTATGATAAGAAGATCATAGTAATATAGAGAGAAAAATGATTAGAAATAATAAGATTGCCTTAGTAATGTGCCCATGTTGGGGACGCGAGTCTCCGCCGCTTTCGATATCTCTTCTTGGAGGTAATCTTAGAAGCAGGGGATATGAAACACATCTTTTCGATTTAAACAACTATTTTTATCATAAAGCATCCAGTGAGTATAAAAAATATTGGGGGCAAGAGTATTATTCATTTTGGGGAAACGAATCATTGGTTAACGAATTCATTGAACATCATGAGGAATCAATCGAATCGGCCTTGAGAATGATTATGGATACCGGAAGCAAAATAATAGGATTTTCTACTGTCTTTTCGACACTCCACTTTAACTTGGAACTGTCGAAACGTATAAAGCAGTTCTACCCGGAAAGTATTATTATTATGGGTGGACCTCATGCCTCATTATTTTATAGCGGCATGTATATTATTAATAATCAGTATGTTGATGCAATTGTATTACATGAAGGGGATGAAACCTTGCCTCAAGCGCTTTACGACCTTAATAAGAATGGGCAATTCTCAAAAATTCCTGGTCTGATTTTAAAAAAAAATGGAGATATTATTAATGGCGGGATGCGCGAGCCGGTTCACTCGCTAAATGAACTTCCTTTTGCAGATTATTCGGATTTTGATCTTTCAACCTATTCCAACCCACATCGGCTTGATATATTCAGCAGCCGCAGTTGTATTAATCATTGTCACTACTGCGATGAACGTAATTATTTTCAACGCTACCGTTTCCGTTCAGGAAAGAATCTATATGATGAAATTGTTTATCAGACAGCGAAATACCCCTCAGTCAATTTTTTTAATTTCAGCGATTCAGTCTTGAATGGTTCAATTGATGCAATTCGTGAATTTTGTGAACTATTGATAAAAAATAATATTAATATCCGATGGGGAGGTCAGGCTGTTATCAGAAAGGAAATGACATCTGATCTGTTGCATTTAATGCGCAAAGCAGGATGCTCGTATCTGAGCTATGGTGTTGAAAGCGGATCGGATAAAGTGCTTGAAAGCATGAATAAAAAGCGATTTACCGTTGAGTTGGCTTCAGTCGTGCTTAAAGAAACACATAATGCTAATATTAACACTTATGTGAATATTATGTTTGGATATCCTACAGAGACTGAAAATGATTTCCTTAAAACACTATATTTCATTAAACAGAATAGAAAGTGGATTGATGCGGTATCACCCTCGCAATCCTTTACTATAATAGTAAAAAATACATATTTGCATGACCATCCTACAGAGTTTAATGTTGAACCTAATCCGCATCATCTTTATTGGAAAACAATTGACGGCAAAAACACTTATCCCATTCGTTTTAAAAGATACGAATTATTCTGTAAACTTTGTATTGATTTAGAACTTACTGGTGTGGGTGTTGTATCTGAAAAGATTGATAAGTGGCAGTTGCTGGGAGAGTACTATTATGAAAATGAAAAAGACTACAGTAATGCGCTTGAATGTTATAAAACGGATCTATTGCAAAATGGTTACTCGCCGAAATCCTTGGAACGATTTGTTGCATGCTGTAAGGTGTTAGACAAGGTTGATGAAGGACAAGCCTTTATAAATATATTCCAACTAAATAAAGTTCATCCAAAAAAACCAGGAGAATTACTAGACTGTAATCAGGTATATAGTACTTCCAAACATACTGATGAAAATTGGGTGAATGGAGTTGCGCGGTCCTGGGCTACCGCTTTTTTTGTCGCCAATTCTATTCATGCTCGAAGCGGATTAACTGTTGGTAAAACAATTACTTTTTCTGATGGAACCACCCGGACAATTGTCAGCACAAAGGAAGATGGCGAGTCTCTGATTATATTCCTTGAAGGAGTTCCTTTGGATGGAACTGTTGTTGGATATCCAAAAAAGTTTATCGTTCACTCTGGTATTAAGTAATTTTTCTATACCTTATAGAAAACGCTTGGCTCACGGCACTATTTCGGGTTTTTTGCAAGCTCCATTGTGAGTTTGTTATCTCGGCGGAGATCGTATTTTCGATAACGCACAATTGATTAACCATTAAGGATCGAAGAGTAGATATGAATTCCAAGAACACGCTTGCACATGTGCTGCAACGAGAGAACAATAATATTGATTTGATAAGGTTACTTGCCGCTTGTGCTGTGATTTATGGCCACTCATTTGCGTTGATTCCAAATGTTGCAGAGGTAGACTTTTTATACCGTTCTGTAGGCATTTACTCCGCTGAATGGGGTGTGAAGACATTCTTTTTTCTGAGTGGACTTTTTGTTGTAAACAGTGTGCAGAGTGGAGAAGGGGCGGTTGCTTTCCTAATAAAGCGTTTTTCTCGAATCTGGCCTGCTTTGTTTCTTGTTGTCAGTCTTAGTGCTTTTGTCATTGGGCCTTTATGCACAACACTTCCAATGAAGGATTATTTCGCCAACTCACGGGTGTATGATTATGTAATAAACATGAGTCTATTTAAAAGTTGGGGGACTCAGAATCTAGGGTACTACGATTTACCCGGAGTTTTTGCTGAAAACATATTTAAGAATAACGTCAATGCGCCACTTTGGACTTTCCCTGTTTTTATTTTTGCATACCTGCTGATACTAGCGCTTTCTCTTATCGGGGCATTCAACAAGCGTGTCGCAATAATTTTATTTGGCGTAATTCTGCTTGATACTTTTTTGCCGACGAAGTTCCTCTTCTTTTGGTTGCCTGTAAATAGCAATGACTTTACTGCTATTCCTTTTTGTTTCGCGTTGGGCGGGCTGTTAGCTGTCTATAAAGAAAAGATAGCTATTACGGCGGCGGTGCCATTGGGATTTTTCTTGTTACTCTTGCTATTTAAAGGCTGGGTGCATGAACGTTACTTGGCTTACACGTGTTTTTTTATGTTTGCAATCTATGTTGCGTCGATACCGATGGTTGCTAAATTTAAAAAATTGCCGGGCTTGTCTTATGGTGTTTTTTTATGGGGATGGCCCATTCAGCAGGTTGTTTCGAAATTCACTCCTAACATCGGATTCTACCCGTATGTGCTTGTATGCCTCGTTTTATCCTTGCTTATGGGGTATGTCTCTTGGATATTGATTGAGAAAAGGGCAATTGAGTTTGGGCGGTTCGTGGCATCGCGATTACCAGGCAAGGTTGCTAATTTTGGGCGTCAATCGAGTTAATATATTTTTGCGGTTTGGCTAAGGTTCTCAGGAAAGATTGATCATTCTCTCAAGACGGTTATTTGTATTTATGAGGAGGATTATATGACGAAAAACGTTTTAATTACTGGTATTACCGGCATGGTTGGTTCGCATTTGGCCGACTACTTACTCGAAAACACCGATTGGGAAATCTACGGTTTATGCCGCTGGCGCAGTCCGTTGGACAACATTTCTCACCTGTTGCCACGTATTAATGCAAATGATCGTGTGCATCTGGTTTACGGTGATTTGCGGGACTACATTTCAATTCATGAAGCCGTGAGAAAGGCGAAGCCGGATTACGTTTTCCACCTGGCTGCACAGAGCTACCCCAAGACAAGCTTTGATTCGCCGCTGGATACGCTGGAAACAAATGTTCAAGGCACTGCAAACGTATTGGAGGCTTTGAGAAAGAACGATATTCAGGCGATCACCCATGTATGCGCTTCTTCCGAGGTATTTGGTCGAGTACCCAAAGAAAAGTTGCCAATTGATGAAGAGTGCACTTTTCATCCAGCATCACCCTACGCGATCTCTAAGGTTGGTACGGATTTGATTGGCCGCTATTATGCCGAAGCCTACAATATGACAGTTATGACCACCCGAATGTTCACCCATACCGGGCCACGTCGCGGTGACGTATTTGTGGAATCCACGTTCGCCAAGCAGATTGCAATGATTGAAGCAGGCTTGATTCCACCCGTGGTCAAAGCAGGCAATTTAGAATCGCTTCGGACATTCGCAGATGTTCGTGACGCGGTACGAGCTTATTACATGTTGGTGACAGTAAATCCGATTCAGGGAGCCTATTATAACATCGGCGGTACTTACACCTGCACGGTTGCAGACATGTTGAAAACCTTGCTGTCGATGTCTACAGTAAAGGATATTCGTGTTGAAACAGACCCAGAACGCTTGCGTCCTATCGACGCAGATTTGCAGGTGCCTAACACGGCCAAGTTCAAGGCTGTGACTGGCTGGCAGCCGGAGATTCCGTTTGAGCAGACGATGAAGGATCTGCTTCAGTATTGGCGAGATCGCATACAAGCTGGGCAATACTTTCTGACACGATAAGGAGGAAGTATGATTATTCGCGCACGGGCTCCACTTCGCCTTGGTCTTGCAGGCGGCGGAACCGATGTTTCGCCCTATTGCGATATTCACGGGGGCTATATTCTCAATGCCACTTTAGATCGCTATGCCTATGCGGTGATTAAGACACATGACGAACCCTGCGTTCGATTTGTGTCAACCGACGAGAAAAAAGAGAAGGTCATACCAATTACGGAGCCTCTGGAGTTGAATGGGAATCTCGACCTGCACAAAGCCGTATATAACGAAATTGTGCAGCGCTACAACGGTGGAAAACCTATTTCATTGGAACTCAGCACCTTTTCTGATGCGCCGGCTGGTTCGGGATTGGGATCATCTTCAACGCTGGTTGTAGCGATGGTCCGGGCCTTTACCGAGTTGCTGAATTTGCCGCTGGATGATTACACCATAGCTCACCTGGCTTTCAAGATCGAGCGGGTGGATTGCGGCTTGCAGGGCGGGAGGCAGGATCAATATTCCGCCACCTTTGGTGGCTTCAACTTCATGGAATTTTATGCCGAAAATCGGGCGGTTATTAACCCGCTGCGTATCAAGCATTGGATCATCTGCGAGCTGGAAGCTTCTCTGTTGTTATTTTATACCGGGGTGTCCCGCGAGTCCGCAAAAATCATTGCCGACCAAAGTGCGAATGTAGAAAAAGGTGAGGTGGATGCTGTTGAGGCAATGCACGCCATGAAGCGAGAGGCATTGGTCATGAAAGAGTGTCTGCTCAAAGGGGATTTCACGGGAATTGTGGAGACCATGCGCGAGGGTTGGGAGAGCAAGAAGCGCTCCGCCAAGACGGTTTCCAACCCACATATCGATGAAATCTATAACGCGGCCATTAGCGCGGGTGCGCTTGCTGGCAAGGTGTCGGGTGCGGGCGGCGGTGGCTTTATGATGTTTATTGTGCCACCAGACAAACGGATGGATGTAATTCGCGCATTGGATGGCTTTAAGGGACAGGTGAGCAATTGTCACTTTACCAAGTACGGCACTCAAGCTTGGAGGGTTTGATGAAGAACTATATTTCTGCATAGATCGCTGAGGCCCAACGTGTGCTGCGGCAAATGAATTAGAAGAGCTTCATCTTGAATTGACATATCAATGCAATCAAAAATGTGTGTTGTGCAATATATGGAATCGATACAAATTGAATCTTTGTGCTAAGAAAAGAAGAGCTCTTTTTTAACGAAATAAATTATAAAAATGAAGTAATTGCGGATAACAAAGATTTGAGGAGGCCTCTTTGGCCAGATCCAAGCAAGAATTAGTGCTTCCTGCTGGCATCTATGCAAGATTTTATAAGGAAAGATTACACGACTGCCAAGGGAGACCGGCCCTTTTTATTGACCGTGACGGCGTACTGATCGAAGAGGTCGGTTACATCTCCCGCCGGGAAGATGTAAGCTTTATTCCCGGAGCCATTGAGGCAATTCGAACATTCAACTATGCCAATGTTCCGGTAATCATGGCTACGAACCAGGCAGGGATCGGGAAGGGGTACTTGGATTGGGAGAACTTTGAAGAAGTCCAGGAAGAGATTACGGATGTCTTAAAAAAGGGAAATGCCTTTTTGGATGCAGTTATTGCGTGTCCATATCACGAAAATGGAATAGAAAAATATCGTTTTGACAATCATCCGTTTAGAAAACCCAACCCTGGAATGATTCTTTTTGCCGCTGAGCAGCTTGGGATCGTCCTTGAGTGGTCGTGGATGGTAGGTGACAAGCTGTCTGATGTCAAGGCTGCTGTCGGTGCGGGGTTATATGGTGCAGTCCATGTAGAAACAGGATATGGTAAAGAGCAGAGAAAGAGTATCGAAGCCTTGCAAAAAAACTCATTTGAGATTGTTTTCGCTAAGAACTTGTTTGAAATTGCCCGTTTCCTAATAAGCCGTATGGCTGGGTCTCTATGACAGCGGTCATAATGCACAAAAGTGCAAATGACATAGGTGCAGTAATTCTGGCTGGCGGATTAGGCACCAGAATAAGAGAAATCTGTCCTTCGATTCCGAAACCGATGATAGAGGTTTGTGGCAGTCCCTTCATTGAATGGGTAATAAAATATCTTTCTACGCAGGGCCTGACTGATTTTTGTATTTCCATCGGCTACAAAGCCGATGTGATTGAAAAGTATTTCGAGGGGCGGCATTACAATGGATTGAACCTTTACTGTGTCAAAGAAGAATCGCCTCAAGGGACTGCAGGAGGATTCCTTTTGTCAGCTACGAAGTTCCAAAATAAAGAGTATCTGCTTGCAACAAACGGAGATTCATTAATACTTGCTGATCTTTCTGCTGCTTTCGAAATGGTAAGAAAAGAACATTACGATGCAGTGATTATAGGCCGAAGAGTGGAAGACCGCTCACCTTATGGTTCTTTGGGATGCGATGAAAACGGAATGCTCATCCAATTTCGCGAGAAGGAGAAAGGGGAGGGGCTAATTAATGCCGGCGTTTACATTTTTCCAAGAAGTAGCCTAACGAATTTCCCATCAAAAAAGCCCCTTAGCTTCGAGTACGATGTTTTTCCTTTGTTCCTTCAAAAAGGAATGAAGATAAGAGTTCTCACTGTGGATGCACCATTTATAGATATCGGCACACCAGAGGCCATTAGGGAGGCGGAGTCATTCATTAAAAAGTACAGCGTGAAATTTATTCAAGGGGGATGAAATAAATATGGCGAGAATGCATCCGTTTCTTACAATGAAGGCTGTCCATCATCTTGTATCGATTCTCGTGAATCTTTTTACGAGGTTATAGTTAAAATCTGGATTGAGGCCCTTTATATAGTACAAAATGGCGAAAGTAAGTTTAATTGTAATTAACTACAACGGGAGAGATTTTATAGTCAATTGTTTAAGGGCATTAGAAGGGCAGTTATTCAAAGATTTTGAAATCATATTAATAGACAATGGCTCTTCGGATGGCTCCTTAGATAAAATACGGAATTATTTAGAAGAAAGTCCTTTAGCTCCTGTTGTCAAATTCATTCCTCTTGATAAAAACTTAGGCTTTGCAGGAGGTGCTTCGGAAGGATTAAAGCATGCTCATGGTGAGTATATAGCCCTTTTAAACAACGATACAGGGCCTGATGGAAGGTGGCTTGAAGAACTTGTTAAAGCTATGGATAATGACCCTAAAGTTGGAATATGCGCTTCTAAACTTATCATTTTTGACAGCGACCTGATAGATAGTGCTGGGGATGGACTTTCTACTGCTTTAAGGGGCTTTAAAAGGGGAGAAGGGGAGAAAATCTCTTTATATAATGAGAGGGAATATATCTTCGGAGCCTGCGGAGGGGCAGCCCTCTATAGACGGAAGATGATAGAAGAGATTGGCTTCTTAGATGAAGACTTCTTCTTAATCCATGAAGACACCGATTTGAACCTCAGGGCTCAACTTCGTGGTTGGAAGGTGATGTACGTACCGACAGCCATTATCTATCACAAAGTGCGGTCTTCCATTGGCCCAATGAGTGACATGGCAATTTATTATACCCTGAGGAACAGCGAGTTTGTGAGGATAAAGAATATTCCCTTTGGAGTCTTCATAAGATGTCTTCCTGAGTTCCTGATAGGGGCGTTAACAGAATTTATCTATTTTGCTATAAAGCACAAACGTTTAAGGTTGTATTTCAAAGCTAAGATGGATGCCATCAGGATGCTTCCAAGGATGTTAAAAAAGAGAGCCGTAATAATGAAGAGCAGAAAAGTGGGCCATGGATATCTGCTAGACATGATAACTCCAGTATGGCAAAAAGATTTCTTGATGACAAAGATTAAAAAGTTTTTGTACGCATAGATTCAACATCTGACTCAATAGAACTGAAGACGCTCTAAGACCGAAGGCTCTGGAAAACCATGGGTGGAGGAAAGGATGAAGGTTTCGGTTATTGTCCCGACCAGAAATGGTGAAAGGTACCTGGGGCGACTTTTTAAGGCATTAAAAGAGCAGACATTCAGACCGGTTCAGATTTTAGTTGTTGACTCCTCCTTTGATGACGATACCTCAAATATTTGCAAGACCTTCGGTGCTGACCTCATTCAAATAGATGTGAAAACCTTTGACCATGGAGGAACAAGAAACCTTGCCGCTTCCAGAGCGATAGGTGATATTCTGGTTTTTATGACCCAGGATACCTTTTTCAGGGACCCTGGATGCCTTGGAAATTTAATTAGACCTTTGGATGATCCCAGGATCGCAGCCTCCTATGGTAGGCAGGTGCCAAAGGAAGATGCCAATCCTGTTGAAAAGTTTGTGAGGTCTTTTAATTATCCTTCCATGGGAATGATAAAGGGGATCGATGATTTACCAAGGCTTGGAATAAAAACCTTCTTCTTTTCAAATGCCTGCTCCGCGATAAAAAAAGGAGCTTATGAGGAGGCAGGTGGGTTTCCTGAAAGAACAATCATGAATGAGGATATGTTTTTAGCAGCAAGGCTCATTATGAAGGGTTACAAGATCGCCTATCAATCTGATGCCGTAGTATACCATTCACATAATTACTCCTTGACAACGCAGTTTAAAAGGTATTTTGATATAGGAGTCTTTTTTAACCGGAACCGATGGATTAGAGATTTGGCAAGGTCAGAAAAGGAGGGAGTAAAGTATTTAAAAGAAATGCTTAGATTTTTAGTTGACAACAGGCAGTGGAAATGGGTACCCTATGCATTGGGTGATACCGCGAATAGATTTCTTGGATACAGGATCGGACTCTTAGAAAAAGTTATCCCTCTATGGTTAAAAAAGAAGATGAGCTATAATGTAATATTTTGGGATGATTAAGTTCCATGTTTTTTCAAGCAATTGCCCATGACGGTTCCGTCACCAACGAACGATGAAAACGGTCTAAAGGTTAGGGTTAAGAAGCCTGCCCTGTACCATATTAGGTTCAGGGCAGGCTTGCCTGTTTGCGGTAGGCAGGGTTTAGAGTCAAGGGGTTAAGTATAAAGATTCCTGAATCTTTCAGGAACAGGTTTTAACACCAATGGCATAACTCCTCTACGAAACCGGCATCATTACCCTAACCCTTATTCAAAATACTTTTTATTTTCAAGGTGATATGAGATGCTAAAAAAGCATGCTCAATTTTTCAAATCTTTATTTTTTATGTCGGATCTACTCATCCTCTTCCTTGCCTGGATCCTTTCATACCTTTTAAGATTTTACACCACTTTGATTCGGCCTCCATTGTTAGGGACCCCTCCTTTTTTAAATTACATCCAGTTCATACTCCCGCTCTGTATCATATGGGGTTTGGTTTCGAGTCAAATCCATTTATATCGACCTCGAAGGATTTACCGTTTTTATAAAGAATTTTTTGATGTCGTGAGGTGTTTGACCATCACTTTTATCATTTTGATTGCTGTCATCTACCTTTCTAAAAGTTTTGAGTTCTCCCGACTCGCCTTTTTCTATTTTTGGGTTTTAGGGATCTTCGGACTTCTTTCTGTGCGATTTTTCACTCGAAAGACATTATGGATACTCCGGAAAAGAGGGTATAACCAGCGATTTGCTCTCGTCGCCGGGACAGGGGAACTCGCCCAGAAGGTTTTAAGAAGAATTGAAATCTATCCTGAATTAGGGATCCAGGTGATTGGGTTTTTAACTCAGAAGGCAGAGGAGGTGGGAAAGGAGATAAAAAATATTCCCGTCCTTGGAATCTACGACGACCTCGATACCATTCTAGAGAAGAATAAAATTGATATCTTCTTTATTGCCATCTCCGTCAAGGAATATGACTATTTTGAAAGCCTGATTAAAAAAGTGGAGGGTCATTTATCCGAAATTAAGGTTATACCGGCCTCCTATGAATTCTTGAGCTTAAGGGGCGGTATGGATGAATTGGGTGACCTGCCGATTGTGAATCTTCAAAGTTCACCTCTCTATGGTTGGGACAAGGTTTTTAAGAGGATATTTGATCTGATCTTGGGGACCCTGATATTGGTGATGGTATCTCCCGTCATGTTGGTCATCAGCATTTTAATCAAATTGACCTCAGAGGGGCCGATTCTATATAGACAAGAGCGGGTTGGAATGGATGGTTACTCCTTTCAAATGATTAAATTCAGGACAATGCATGCGGATGCTGAGGAACAGACAGGCCCCATTTGGGCGAAAGAGAATGATTCCAGGAGGACAAAAGTCGGCGCCTTTTTAAGAAGAACCAGTTTGGACGAGCTTCCTCAGTTGTTTAACGTGATCAAGGGAGAAATGAGTCTGGTTGGACCTAGGCCAGAAAGGCCCAATTTTGTAGAAGAATTCAGGAATAGGATTCCCTCCTATATGCTTCGGCATAAAATCAAGGCAGGAATTACGGGTTGGGCCCAGGTCAATGGTTGGAGAGGAAATACCTCTCTGGAAAAAAGGATCGAGCACGACCTCTATTACATCGAGAATTGGTCAATCGGCTTTGACCTGAGAATCTTAATGATGACTCTCTGGAGAGGTCTCTTCAGCAAATCAGCCTATTAAACCTCATGATAAAGAACGAGAGAATTGATCTGGCCGTACTTCTACTAATCTCCCTCCTTCTAAGCATCTATCTTTTCTTCCGAACCTATGTCATCTCCCTGGATGGGGCCTTCCAATATATCCCTGTTGCTAAGGACTTTGCATCAGGCCTTTTTAGAAAAGCACTCAGTCATAATCAGCAACCTCTGTATTCCCTTCTTGTCGCCTTTGTTTCTCGATGGGTATCCGATTTTGAATTGGCAGGAAAACTGGTCTCTTCCATTTTTGGAATTCTGCTAATCATTCCAGTCTATTTTTTAGGAAAGAGGATATTTAATGAGAAAATTGTTTTCCTTTCTTCACTTCTCTTAGTCATTCATCCTTATATCCGGAGGTTTTCAGCAGATGTCCTTAAGGAGTCGACCTATCTCTTCTTTCTTGCCACGGCCATTTGGTTTGCGTGGAGGACAATCCAAGATGAGAAGGAATACTCTTTTCTCTTTATTCCACTTTTCTCGGTCATCGCTTATCTGGTCAGACCCGATGGGGTTGAACTCCTTCTAGTCGTCTTCTTTTACGTCCTCTTTGCTAAGAAATTCAGCATTTCGGGAAGAAAAGGGAAGGTTATCCTTTTCCTACTCTTATCATCGGTTGTCCTTTTGCTTCCCTACCTCTTCTATTTAAGAGAGGTTAGAGGTGAGTGGACATTTGGCAAGGCTAAAAGTATCGGAGGAATATTAGGACTGGAAGTGCTGAAGGATGGAGTTCCCTTCGCCCATAAGATTCTCTACAGTCTTAAGAGGTTGAATTTGGAAATCCTCGCCATATTTCACCCTTTATATATTTTCCTATTAATTACCGGTCTCCTTAAAGGGGTCCTTTCCCGCCTTAAAACTGGAGAAGGTTTTCTTCTCTCCTTTGGCCTCTTGCATTATGTGGTCTTGTTCTTGTTGATGTTGAACATCACAAAATGGGGTGGAGAAGAAACCATTCAGGCAGTTCACCTGAGCGGAAGGCATGTATTGCCTTTACTTCTCATCTCCATTTATTGGGTTGGAGAAGGGTTCTTGGCTATTTATCATTGGGTTTACAAGAAGTTGGAATCCAACCGTTTGCTTCTTCCTTCAGGGCCAGAAAGAAAATCGATACTTATTATGGTCTCACTATTGATTCTGATATTAGCCATCGTTCTTCCCAAGACCTTAAAGCCTCAAAGATACCAACGTTTGCCCGAGAAGTGGGCGGGGATATGGATTGAAAATCAATCTGGGAAAGGGATGACCATTTTTACAACTGCGCCACGTGTTGCCTACTATGCTGAGGGAAACTACGAGTATATCGATTTCAATAAAGATAGATTCGATAAGATAAAGACATCAATGGTGGAAAAAAGGGCTTTCTATTTGGCCATCCGGAGTAAAGAGGTCTTGGACTTTACTGAAAATGCCGAAGCCATTAAAAAGGATTTTGTCGAGCGCGCCCGATTTGAGGGGAAGGGAATGGAAAAGATCATTGTCTACAGAATGGTTCAGTAGTTAAGAAGGTAAAAATAACTTGTGCTTGAAGTTTCGTTTGGAATATGTTAGGTTATTTGAAACTTATTTTTTGAGGTTCAATCATGGCAAAAGTTTGTGACATCTGTGGGAAAGGGCCGGTCTTTGGCCATAATGTAAGTCATGCCAATAACAAGACCCAAAAAGTCTGGTACCCTAACCTCCATAAGGTAAAGACCCTCAAAGAGGGAAGGACCATTCGAATGAAGGTCTGTTCCCGGTGCCTTCGCTCAGGGTTGATCACCAAGGCAGCTTAATCTTTCCTTACAAAAAACCTCTCACAGCATAGAGCAGAGAGCCTCCCTGCCGCAAGCAGGCTTAGGCCATAGCTTTAGAAACTTTACGCTTCACGCTTTACGATTTACGGTTCTTTAGGATTCGGCCTGTGCTTCCACCCTCATTCTTTCTACCTGTTGGACCCCTTTAATCTTTTCGAGAGCTCTGATCACTTTGTTGAGGTGGTTTAAATCTCGAATCTCTACCTCGAAAGTACTGATGGCTTTTTTATCCTCTGTTGTATCCACCTTGGCATTCTTGATGTTGGCCTTATTGGAGGAGAGGGAGTTGCTGATCTCACCCAGCAATCCTTTTTTGTCCTCTGAATAGATACGGATTCGTACTGGATAACTGTACTCTTTTGTCGAATCCCATTCCACTTCGACCTTGCGGTGAGGGTCATCATCCATCGCATTCTGACAATCAGCAGTATGAATCGTTACCCCTCTGCCCCGGGTGATAAACCCCACCACTTTATCTCCAGGGACAGGGTTGCAGCACCCCGCATAGCGCACCATCACATTATCAATCCCCTTAATCAGAAGGGCGTCCTTGGGGGTGCGGGTGATTTTTTGAACGAGGTGCTTAAAGCGTCCTTCTTTCAGTTCTTCTTTCTGTTGTTCCAATTTCTCTTGAGGGAGGATCTTACCAATAATCTGGTTGGCCGTTATTTTCCCATAACCGACAGCAGCGATGAGATCGTCGACCCCCTGGAAGCTAAATTCACTCGCCACCTTGGCCAACTCGCCTAACTTAATTAATTTGGCCTGCTGGAGGTCATATTTTCGAAGTTCCTTCTCAAGGATTTCCTTCCCGAGGATGATCGATTTTTCTCTTTCTTCTGCCGTAAACCTTTGGCGAATTTTCGTTTTGGCCCTTGAGGTCTTGACAAATTTGAGCCAATCTTTGCTCGGTTTCTGATTGGGGGAAGTCAGGATCTCAACAGTATCCCCGCTTCGAAGTTCGTATCTCAGGGGGACGATCTTGCCATTCACCTTTGCTCCCACACAATGATTCCCGATGTCGGAATGGATGCTGTAAGCAAAATCGATAGGGGTTGAACCAATGGGAAACTGTTTCACTGCTCCTTTTGGAGTAAAGATATAGACCTCGTTGGGAAAGAGGTCCACTTTGACGCTCTCGATAAATTCTCGATTATCCTTTAGGTCTCGCTGCCATTCCAAGAGCTGCCTCAGCCAGGTAAAACGTTTATCATCCGCCTCTTCAACAACTTTTCCCTCTTTGTATTTCCAATGGGCGGCGATGCCCTCCTCCGCAATCTTGTGCATTTCATGCGTTCGAATCTGGATCTCAATTCGTTCCCCATAAGGTCCGATGACGGCAGTGTGAAGGGATTGATACATATTCTCTTTGGGAAGGCCGATGTAATCCTTGAATTTCCCTGGAATGGGTTTCCAGAGGGAGTGGATAATACCCAGCACGTCATAGCACTCTTTGATGGAATTGACGATGAATCGGAAAGCGGTGATGTCATAGACCTGATCAAAATCGATGTTTTGTTCCTTCATTTTTAAGTAGATGCTGTAAATCTGTTTTAATCGGCCGGTGACCTCCCCCTCAATTCGATTTTCGTAAAGTTTCTTCATCAAGATCCGTTTCACTTCATCACTATAACGCGCTCTCTCCTTCTCCTTTTTAGCAATCTTCCGACGAATCTCTTCGTAGATTTCGGGATAGAGGTATTGGAAAGCCAGATCTTCCAACTCCGATTTGATCCAGTCGATCCCGAGACGATGGGCCAGAGGAGCATAGATGTCAAGGGTTTCCTGAGCGGTCTCCACCTGTTTTTCAGGAGTGTGATATTTGAGGGTCCGCATATTGTGGAGGCGGTCAGCCAGTTTGATCAGGATGACCCGAATATCCTTCACCATCGCCAGAATCATCTTGCGGAAATTCTCTGCCTGGTGCTCTTCAGAGGATCGTAGGGAGATCAGGCTGATCTTGGTCAGGCCGTCCACCAACTGGGCGACTTCTTCCCCGAAGTTTTCCTGGATCTCCTTGAGATTGGTAAGAGTGTCCTCTACGGTATCGTGAAGCAGTCCAGTCGCCACACTGGCAATATCGAGTTTCAGTTGAGTCAAAATTCCAGCGACCTCTAAAGGATGATTCAGGTAGGGTTCTCCTGAAAGACGGGCCTGACCTGAATGGACTTTGGCAGAGAAGACGTAAGCCTTTTTTAGAAGGTCTGTGTCGGCATTGGGATTATAGGAAGTCAGCCTTTCGAGGATGTCATTGAATCTTAACATTTCGAAATCATCTTACTCGTAACTATCAGAAATTTCAAGGGGGTTCTCTGCTTCGATCATGAAAAGTTTTGACAGTGATAAAAATAGAATCTATAATGGTGTGCCTGAAGTTTAGGATAGGTTGGAAGATGAAACGGATTTTACTTATCGTCATCATTGCTGTGGTCATCGCGGGTGTTCTCTATTATTTCTTCACTCGAGATAAAGAGGAAGGGAATGATTTTATCAAGGTCTCCGGAAATATCGAGGCCACTGAAGTAGATGTGGGGTTCAAAATTTCTGGAAGAATCATCAGCCGTTTCTTCGAAGAGGGAGATTGGGTGGATCAAGGAAAGGTTCTGGCCAAATTGGATGATGAGGATCTCCGCAACCGTCTTGAAGTGGCCCGGGCCACGTTGATGTCGGCACAAGCCCGGTTGAGTAAATTGCTTGCAGGGTCAAGGCCAGAGGAAATAAGAGAGGCGGAGGCCGCCATGAACCAGGCTAAGTCGGATCTCGAGAATAAAGAGGCTCATTATGAACGTTTGAAACCCCTCTTCGAGAGAGGAGTCATTCCTAAGGATACTCTCGACAATGCCGAGGCTGCCTTCAAGATGGCAAAGGCCTCCCTTCAAAGGGCGACCGAGACCTACCTTCTGGTGAAGGAGGGGCCGAGGAAAGAGGATATTGATGATGCAAGAGCTCAGGTAGAACAAGCCCGGGCCTCTCTGAAACTGACCGAGACACAGCTCAGTTACACAACTCTCTACTCTCCCATCTCCGGAGTCGTTCTGGTCAAATCGGGAGAAATCGGAGAGGTGGTCAACCCAGGGACATCGATTGTGACCTTGGCCGACATCGAAAATGTTTGGCTGAAGGCGTATATCCCCGAGACTGATCTTAGCAAGGTGAAGTGGGGACAGGAGGCGATAGTGACCACTGATCTTCGGCCGAGAAAGGAGTACAAAGGAAGAATCTCCTTCATCTCCTCTCAGGCCGAATTCACACCCAAACAGATTCAAACGGAAAAGGAGAGGGTGACTCTGGTCTATCGGATTAAAATAGATATTGCCAATAAGGATCGTGAACTCAAGCCCGGGATGCCAGCCGACGGAAAGATCCTGCTGACATCAATTTCCCTTGATAAAAAATAGAAGAGGATCAGGCTATCAGATGATCAGGGAGTAGCTATCAGGATACAAGGATTTCAGGCTTAAAAATTTTCCCTGGTGCCCTGATTTCCTGTTATCCTTCGACCTGATCTCCCGGTGACCTGATATCCCTTCAACAAATAAATTTTAAATGTTATCCATTGAAACCACCCATCTGACCAAATCTTTCGAATCGTTGACTGCTGTCAAAGACCTGAACTTGGAAGTAAAAACTGGGGAGATCTTTGGTCTGGTAGGACCGGATGCCTCTGGGAAAACGACTGCCATCCGGATGCTATGCGGGATTCTCCCTCCTGACGGAGGGGAGGCAAAGGTGGCAGGGTGTGATATTCGGAAAGAGACAGAGTCTTTAAAAGAGAAGGTAGGTTATCTCCCCCAGCGATTCGGACTTTATGGAGATCTCACAGTTCTTGAAAACATCCATTTCTACGGGGACCTCTATCAAGTTTCGAAGCAGAAGAGAAAGGAACGCATAGAAAGGCTCCTTCGATTCGCCAATCTTGAACCTTTCGGGAAACGAAAAGCTCAGGACCTCTCAGGGGGTATGAAACAGAAGCTAGGCCTGATCTGTGCGCTGATCCATACGCCTCAAATCCTCTTCCTTGATGAGCCCACTACTGGAGTAGACCCTCTCTCCCGGAGGGATTTCTGGATCATCCTCTATGACCTGTTGAAAGAGGGGGTGACCATCCTTTTTTCAACTTCTTATCTGGATGAAGCCGAGCGTTGTAGTCGTGTCGGTCTGATTTATCAGGGAGACCTGCTGATCGCTGATACTCCTTCTGCTGTGAAAGCTCGAATCGGAGGGACGATCCTGGAACTGCGGATGGAGAACCGCCAGAAAGGGATGAAGTTGCTTGAGGGTATTGAGTTGATTCGGAGCTTGGTCTTATCCGGGGATAAAATCCACATTCTTGTGGATGATTCTCAAAAGGGCGAAAAAGTGATTCGAGAGATTCTAAAAGAAAAAGGAATGGAGATTCTTGATCTGCTGGTGGTCCGGCCCTCACTTGAGGATGCCTTTGTCTCCATTGTCCAAGGAAGGAAGAGAAATTAAGAGTTATGAATTGAGAATTATGAATTAACTCATAATTCATAACTCATAACTCCGAACTCATAACTATGCCAACTTTTGTTGTCGAAGTGGAGGATCTATTAAAAAAATTTGACAGCTTTGTCGCTGTGGACCACATCCATTTTCAGGTGGAAAGGGGAGAAATCTTCGGATTTCTGGGCCCAAATGGTTCCGGCAAGTCCACCACCATCCGAATGCTCTGCGGACTTTTGTTTCCTACTTCTGGGAGGGGGAAGGTTGCAGGATTCGATCTCATGAATGAGCCGGAGAAGATAAAGCAGGCGATCGGGTATATGTCCCAGAAATTTTCACTCTACGATGACTTGACGGTTATCGAAAATCTTCATTTTTTTGGAGGAATTTACGGCCTTTCAGGTCCTTCGCAAAGGGAGAAGGAAGGCAAAGTGCTAGAGATGATCGGCCTTCAAGACCTCCAAGATCGAATCACCCGGACACTCGCGGTTGGATGGAAACAGCGCCTTGGACTGGGCTGTGCCATTCTCCATGAGCCTTCCATCCTATTTTTGGATGAGCCGACTTCGGGAGTCGACCCGATCTCACGAAGAAATTTTTGGAGCCTTATCCAGCAAATGGGAGAAAAGGGTGTGACCACCTTCGTCACGACCCACTATATGGATGAAGCGGAGTATTGTGGTCGATTGGCCCTCATCTACCAGGGAAGGATCATCGCCCTGGGGACTCCATCCGAATTAAAATTGAAGACTCTCTCACAGGGAGTGTTGGAAGTAGAATGCGATCCTCTCGTTCCCGCTTTGTATCTCTTGAAGAAAGAACCCTGGATCTCAGAATCGGCCGTATTCGGAGATGGCCTTCACGTGATCGGTAAGGAAGGTGTCGATTTGGAGCAAGAGATCAATGTTCTATTCCAAAAGCATGGGATTCTTCTTAAAAGGATGGGATGGATCAGGCCTTCCTTGGAGGATGTTTTTGTTTCATTAATCGAAAAAGAGGAGAAGGAGTGAAGCCCTCCCGTACCTGGGCCATTACGAAAAAAGAGTTTTTTCACATCTACCGGGACCCAAGGAGTTTAGCACTGGTGATCCTTATGCCCGCTCTCTTGATGCTTCTCTTTGGTTACGCCGTCACCCTCGATGTCAAGAAAGTCTCGATGGCTGTTCTGGACCGTGACCGGAGCCAGGAGGGTTTCAATTTCATCCAACGGTTCAGCGCCTCTCCCTATTTCCATCTTCGTTTTTTCGTTCGAGATGAAAAGGAGATGAAGCAACTGATCGATGAGGGCGAGGTAAAGATGGGTTTGGTCCTTCCCTGGGATTTTTCAAAAACGATCAAGGCGGAGAAGGTTGTTCCTATTCAGGTGTTGATCGATGGCGCCGATGCAAACACAGCCAATATTATTCTCAGTTATGCCCAGGCGATTACTCGACAATACACTCAGGAAAAGACGATTCTGAAGGTCACACGGATGGGATTCCAGAATCTGAGCTTGCCCATCGAGGCACAACCAAGGGTCTGGTTTAACGAAGATTTGGAATCGAAGAATTATTTCGTTCCAGGACTGATCGCGGTGATCATGTCGATCATTGGAGTCCTCCTTACCGGACAAGTGATTGTTCGGGAATGGGAGAAGGGGACAATGGAACTTCTCATCTCCACTCCTGTTCGGAAAGGGGAGTTGATGATGGGAAAGTTATTTCCCTATTTTTTCTTAGGCCTTTTTGATTTATCACTGGCCGTTCTGATGGGCAAGTGGGTCTTTCAGGTTCCGTTAAGAGGAAGTGTCGCCCTGCTTTTTGCTCTCTCCTGCATCTACATTTTTGTGGCTCTGGCCCTTGGCTTGACCATCTCCACTATTGCCAGGACACAACTTCTGGCCAATCAGATGGCTATGGTCATTGGATTTCTGCCCACGTTCCTCCTCTCCGGATTCACCTTCTCGATCGCTAACATGCCCACCTGGCTTCAGATCATTACTTATGGGATTGCGCCTCGGTATTATGTGACGATCCTGAAGGAGATCTTTTTGAAAGGGGTAGGCTTTTCCTTTCTATGGCGTGAAACCCTGGTGTTGATGGTGATGGCAGTGGCAGGGCTCTGGGTGGCCACCAGGAGTTTTAAAAAGGAGTTGAGATAGATGTTCAGGAAGGTTCGATATTTCTTTGTCAAGGAGTTGATCCAGACTTTGAGAGATAAGCGGATACGGGTTACCTTGATTGTCCCGCCCATCTTTCAACTGATCGTTTTTGGATATGCTGCCAATATGGATGTGAAACATATCCGCACAGCCATCCGGGATCTGGACCAGAGTGTTGAGTCGAGGGATCTTATCGGAAGATTTGGAAGTTCAAAATATTTTGATATCGTCTCTTTCCCCAACACCCCGAGAGAAGTCAAAGACCTCATTAATCAAGGGAACGTCACGGTCAGCATTGAGATCCCAACCGATTTTTCAAGAAAGTTGAAAAAAGGGGATACAGCCACGGTTCAGATTGTTCTCGACGGAACCGAATCGAATACGGCGTTGATCGCCTTGGGCTATGCGAACCAAATCCTTTCTGAATTCTCGACGCAAGTTCTCGTAAAAAGGTTGAATCGAGCCGGCATGATCGGCTTTGAGGAGGCGGGTGTAGAGCTGCAACATCGGACTTGGTTCAATCCAAATTTCGAAAGCAGGCTCTTTTATATCCCGGGAGTCATCGCCTCCATTGCCTTTCTCATCCCAATCATTTTGACCGCTCAGGCTATTGTCAGGGAGAGGGAGATCGGAACCCTTGAACAGATCATGGTTACCCCCATCCGTTCCTGGGAGTTGATGTTAGGGAAGACCCTTCCCTTTGCGCTCATCGGTCTTCTTGATGTCATTATGATCGCCCTCATCGGAGTCTTTTGGTTTGAGGTTCCTCTTCGAGGAAATCCCCTCGTCCTTCTATCGGGCGCCGTGCTTTTCCTGATGAGTTCAGTGGGCGTTGGACTTTTTATTTCCACTATCTGCTCCACACAACAACAAGCTCAGATTTCTACCTTCTTTTTCACCATGCCTGCTTTTACTCTATCCGGTTTTGCCTTTCCAATAGAGAATATGCCAGAATGGATTCAATACCTGACCTACGCTAACCCGCTACGTTACTTTCTGGTCATCATTCGAGGCGTCTTTTTAAAGGGGAATGGATTGGATATCCTTTGGCCTCAGATGCTGGCCTTGGGCATTTTGGGCACACTCATGATCCTTTTGAGTTCCCTTAGATTCCAGAAGAGGCTAAAATAAAAAAGTCAATGTCAAATGTCAAAGTTCAAAGTTCAAATGAAACCCGGAATTTAAATGCCCTAAGAAATTTTTAACATTAAGCCATTTGGCATTGATTTGACATTTGGATTTTGGCATTTGACATTCAAGGCAAATTGCATAAAGGGGATACCTGTTAACGACCTATGAAGGATATTCTGATAAAGATCTACCGAACACTCTATCAAACTTACGGTCCCCGACACTGGTGGCCAGGAGAGACTTCCTTTGAGGTCATGGTTGGAGCAGTCCTCACCCAGAACACTTCCTGGAGAAATGTGGAGAAAGCGATTCAGAAGTTGAAAGGGAAGGG
>Ga0116138_1000480_pt1 | contig 24194 bp, 25 predicted proteins | sample June2015DPH_20_1_2_FD_88971 | JGI IMG/M metagenome (GOLD analysis project Ga0116138, IMG submission 88971) | Peatland microbial communities from SPRUCE experiment site at the Marcell Experimental Forest, Minnesota, USA - June2015DPH_20_150 | ecosystem: Environmental > Terrestrial > Soil >... | reverse complement strand
CCTCATTTTCCGACTATTCGTCGTGCCAAGCGACAGTGCACCCATCGTCTCAGAATTCGAATTCAGTCTCGAAAAACTGGGACCTCCACCAGCCTCAACGTCAGAGTTCGTACTTGATTCCCCGCTCAAACCCAAGACTGCCGTGGTCGAAGTAGCGACTCCGCTGAACAGCTGAAGAAGAGAAACGAGCTAGTTTTAATGGCGACGAAGGCATGGGTGAAACTCACTTCACCCGAGGGGTACCGATTCTCGCACACCACTCTGCTGCCCATTGGGAGTTGGCAGACAATAGTAAACTCGCGTAGTTGTAACAACAATCTTCTGTTGAAACGGAGAGAGGTCGCTGGAAAGCTCCGCCTAAGAGAATAGTGGAACTCGTTTCCGTCGCGTGGACGATATTCTCCCGTAATCATGATAGGCGCACACACACAAAGAGTCAATGAAGTATATTGCGAATTCGCTGACATGTGCCACCTATCACAGAGTGATTATCGTTTAGAGATGGCGTGGAGGGAAGGAAAAGCAGTGAGGGGCAAATCTGAGCGATTTTTGGCGGGGGCTTCCGCTGTGTCCGACGGATCTAATTGTCAATGGTGAACGACGAATGGACAATTGTCAATCACAAAGATTCACCAAGCGTTAACACCATTGGATATCGAACGCGGAACTCCGAACGATGGAGGGGCGTGCTCCGTCACGTCCTCACTGATTTTGTCACGACGGAGCGTGACCCTCCATTAGGGTGCCTTCTTGAGCTGCTTTGACAGCCGGTCGATCGAGCCGGGAGGCAGACGGTACCCTATGCGCTGATTGCCAACCTGGAGGACAATCGAATCTTCGCTGATGGTCTGAAGGCGGGCTTGACCAAGGTCATTTCTGTTGAAGAGAGAATCCGAATAGAGGACCATCGAGAGTCCGCTTGCATCGGATCGGAACAAAGTCTGCACCTGCGAGATCTTCTGTCCGCTTTGCATCTGGCCTCGTGGCAGGTCGGATACAGGACGCTGGGTGACTATCACCGGCGAACCGCCGGCGGCCAGGGTACGGGAGCGAGCTGCGAGGGACATCAGAGCCGCTGGCTCCTTCTTTCCTTTCTGAACATTTCCGCTGACATCTTGCAGGCTCTTTTCCATTGCCTGACCTGCGGGGCGAGAGTTTATTTCCCCGGCAAGCACTGTCCCCTCCGCCCAGATCCCCTCAGGCTCCGGTGCTGCAGCCATCATCTGATCTTTCTTGGCGAAAAGGTTGCCGGATCTGTCGGGCGCAGGCAGGTTCATCACATCACGCTTTACCCCCTCGGGCTCCCCCTTCTTTTTGTCGAGCTCGGCATTCCTGACTCCTCCTCCCGATTCAGCATGGCCACGTTCGGCGGCAGATGGTTTCGAGACATCTGCGAGTTGCGTCTTTCCGGGCGAAAACTGTTCCGGGGCCGGCTGTTGAGGAGTTGCTTCGGCTTTCGGTGCGATGCTGTCGGTCTTCAAACGCGAATCGGCAAGTTGCGTCTCGCCGGAGAAAAACCACTTGTTGTAGATTCCCACCGTGAGAAGGAGAATAAAAGCTGCTGCAACGCCGGCCACACGGTACCAGTTCGTACCGGATCGCTTCTGTCCGACCCGCTGCGCAAGTCGCTGTTTCAGCGCTTCACGTCCGGCACGGCGTACACCAGCGGCAAGTTGCCGTTCGGCCGCCACCGCATCGCGACACTGAGGACAATCATGGAGATGTTTCTCCAGATCAGCTGTCAGCCCTGCGTCGAGTTGGCCCAGGACGTACTGCGCGAGCAGGTGCTCGTCGGTAGTCCAGTGTATGTTTTGTAAATCAGCCATGTCTCAGATCATATATAGCGTAAGCAAATCCAGGTATTGGTTAATTGGTTAATTAACCATCTAACCAATCACCCACTCATTTTCGTCAACACATCCTCAAGCGCCTTCTTGCATTGGTACTTCTTCGCTTTGGCTGTATCGGAATTTGCGAAGCCGAGCTTCCCGGCGATCTCGTCCATCGACATTTCATCCCAATAGAAGAGAAGCAGAAGCTTCCGGCATCCTTCTCCGATTTTGTTCAGGGCCTCGCTTACCAGAGCCGCTTGTTCAGAAGCAATCAGGTTTTCTAACGGAGATGGAGCCGAGCTTTCTTCTTCATCAGGATCAAGCTCCCCCGCAATCTCCCTCCCTTTCCTTCGAAGTCTCTGCGACCACAAGTTCTTCGCCGTGGCATATACGAAGGTGCTCAGTTTCGATTTGTATTCGAATCTCCCCGCCTTGACCCGTTCCCAGAGCACAATCAGAGAGTCCTGGAGAACATCTTCGGCATCGTCTGCCGATCCATTGTTCCGCGTCACGAGGCTCACAACGGGCCTCCGGTTTGATTCATACAGCATGACCAGCGCTTCCTCGTCCCCCTGCCGGATGAGATCCAGGATTTTCGCATCGTTCGTAAGAAAAAAGAGGGACGACTTCATTTACCTTTCATCAGTTAATGTCATAAACAGTCAAAAGGTGAACGGAAACCAATGAAAAATACGCATTACCTAACCATGAAACAATTACTCGAGGGGGCTGCCATGAAAGGACATAGAAATAGACTGATGATTCTGCTGCTATTGGCATTCAGGACGACCTTATTCGCACAGGGGGATCCGCACGCGGTTGCCGGAGACCGGACATCCGTCGATCTGACTATCTACAATCAGAATCTCTCGCTCATCCGTGAGGAGCGGGGCATCAAACTCATCAAAGGAATGAACCGGGTCATACTCCCCGACATTCCAGCCACAATTGACGGGACCTCCCTCCACTTCCTCAGCCTCACGGACCCATCAGGTGTGCGTGTGCTCGAACAGAACTATCAATACGATCTGGTGCACCAGGCGAAGCTGCTCGAGAAGTACGTCGGCAAAGAAGTGGAATTCATCCGTGAAGATCCGGTGACACACAAGGAATACACGGTGCGCGCGAAGTTGATTGCGACGGGATACGCATACCAAACGCAGTATGGAAACGCTGTTCCGAACTACTATTCCACGGGTGGCATGATCGCAGAGGTCGATGGAAAAATCGAGATCAATCCGATCGGTCGACTGGTTTTGCCGGCACTTTCGGAAGGGCTCGTCCTGCATCCTCAGCTCGAATGGCTGCTCTCCTCAAACCGCGAAGGAAATCAGAAAACCGAGATCAGCTACCTGGCCGGACAGTTGAACTGGAGCTGCAATTACGTGGCCCTGCTCAACAGTGCCGATTCGAAGATCGATGTGACAGGATGGGTGACCGTCACAAATAACTCGGGGACAAGTTTCAAAAACGCAGGGCTGAAGCTCGTCGCAGGTGATGTCAACGTCGTGAAACAAGCGATGGAGTACGACGGCAGGCTCAGCGCCAAAATGGACATGGTACAGAACGCGGCGGCGCCGCAGTTCCAGCAGACCGATCTGTTCGAATACAAGCTCTATTCGTTGCAGCGACGGACGGATTTGGACAACAACGAGACAAAACAGATTGAGCTCACTTCGGCAGCAGGCGTGACAGCTCACAAGGTTTTTATCTACGACGGACTTGCAGATCAATGGCGCTACTGGTATCGGAATTACTCCTATCGCACGCAAGGAAGCTTTGGACAACAGTCGAATGCGAAGGTCGGCGTTTATGTAACCTTCAAGAATGAACTGGCCTCTGGCCTGGGCATCCCGTTGCCAAAGGGAAAGGTCCGCGTATACAAGCGCGACGATGATGGGAAGGAACAGTTCATCGGGGAGGATCAGATCGACCACACGCCGAAAGACGAAGAGGTTCGTCTATATTTGGGCAACGCGTTTGACATCGTAGGAGAACGTGCGCAGAAAGATTTCAGGACGCTCGCGTCTGGGCATGTCGTAGAGGAAACGATCGAAATTAAAGTCCGCAATCATAAGGACGAGAAGGCGGAGGTGCAGGTGTACGAGCATCCGTGGAGGTGGAGCCAATGGGAAATCGTGAAGAGCGCGAGCGACTGGGTGAAAGTCGATCAGACAACGCTGAGGTTCCCGGTGAAGCTGGCAAAGGGAGAAGAGAAGAGCGTGTCGTACACAATCCGATATACTTGGTAACCTAGAGTGACCGTCACCTTCCAGGTTCTGCAATGGGTGCCGGTCGCTTTCCAGTAACAGACGGGGGGAACATCCTTCGACCCTTCGGGTGTCCTCAGGGTCGAACCCTGAGCGTCGTCGAAGGGTTCGACTACGGTCGCACAAAACGCTCCCTCCGCTCAGGATGTCTGGGAATCTAACCGGCGAACATAAAGAATAGCGAACACCGAATAATGAATATTGAAGTTGTTGTAGCGGGAACGGAGTTCTCGTCGAGCTTGGGAGAAATGAAAAAGCGGTTGCACGCGGGAATATCCAATATCGAACGCTGAATGATGAATGTTGAAGTTGTAGGATGGCGAGCGGAGTGAATTTACCGGAAAAGGAGGATAGAACCATGAAGACGCATGTTGCTTTCACAATCGTCGTCGCAGCGCTGCTGGGGATAGGTCTTGCACGTGGCTCGGAGAAGGGAATGACGGTAAGCGGACGATTTAACAGCCCTTTCATTTCCCATAACGGCGGGATCGCCTATCTTCAAATCTGCATCACGATTCCAGTCGCCGAGAGCCGCGAACGCCAGCCGATGAATCTGGCTGTCGTTCTTGACCGGAGCGGCTCGATGGCTGACGAAGAAAAGATCGAGTATGCGAAGAAGGCGGTCCGTTCGCTGATCGATCAACTTCAGGAAGGCGATTACTTCTCATTCGTGATCTATGATGATGTTGTTCAGGTGTTGCGCGGGTCTCAGCGGGTCAGGGACAAACGGGATCTCCGAGACCTGCTGGATGAGGTTTATCCACGCGGCGCCACGAATCTTGGCGGAGGACTCATCGCCGGCCTCGAACAGGTCGAGCGGCATCTGGACAGGGAGTTTCTCAACAGGGTCATCCTGCTCTCTGACGGGCTTGCGAACAGGGGCATTACAGATCCATACGAACTCAGGCGCATTGCACAGCGCTACAGGTCTAAATCGATCTCCGTGACGACAATGGGAGTTGGCCTGGACTACAATGAAAACCTGATGATGGGGCTCTCACAGAGCGGTGGAGGCAATTACTACTTCATCGAGAGTCCGAACAGTCTGGCCTCAATTTTCAGGAAGGAACTACGCAGTCTGAGCAGCATTGTCGCTCAAAACGCTTCCGTCGAACTCAGACCGGCCGATGGAGTCCGCGTGCTCGATGTTGTCGGATGCGAACAACCGCGTGACGGCAGGTGCGTCACAATTCCGGTGGGCGATCTCTACTCCGGGGAACAGCGACAGCTCACAGTGGAACTCGAGATCCCTGAAGGCGCAGGGACATTGCAGGCTGTCAACGGTGTCCTCCGGTATGAGGGCCGCCATGGCTGGTTCGAATCGTGGCCGTCTTTTGCAGCTTCGCTTCACTACACTCGAATACTCGCCGAGATCGATAAGAACCGGGACAACGAGGTTCAGGCCCTGGTCGATGTGGCGCTCTCGACGCGCAGTGTCGACAGAGCGTTGAAGGCGCTCGATGAAGGGCGGAAAGATGACGCGGCAAAGGAACTGAAGGCGGCTCAATCGGCAGTGATGTTGTCCCCCGCTGCTTATTCCAGAGGAGCCGGGGGAGCGATGCTTGGCGATCAACGGGCGCGGTTGGAGAACTTTCAGAATCTCTTAAAAGATAGTGCAGATCTTAGGAAGGCGAAGAAGGCGATTCAGTATGAGAATTACCAGGTGCAGAAGAAGTAGGCAAAGTAAAACCCCCGAGATCCTAAAGTGATTCTTGCCAGACCTCGGGGGTTTACCTGTGAACTTTCGGAAGGTCTTGTTTCTATTTTCCTTTTCGGATATAAATGTCGCCGTTGAAGTTAGTAAACTGGAATTCCTGCCCACCCCCATTGATAGTAGCGCGGACTGCCTTCTCAATCGAAATGCGGAATTTTCCTTTCTTTCCTTTGTTATCCTGCACTCTTGATGAAGGGGAGATGTCTTCGGTCAGCACTTTTACGTCGAAGTCGCTGTAAATCTCCCCCTGGTCGGATTTCATGTACACGTTCGCTTTCACGTCGGACGGCAGTGTGACGTCGATCTTTCCGTTCAGCGAGCTAAACGCCATCGGTTTCTGTGGATTCACCTTCACAAAGGTCGCCGTCAGGTCGTCATTGAGTGCGTGGGCAACAACAGCACCGGATATCCCCATGAGCTTGACGGAACCATTCGTGCAATCGACTTCCAGGTCGCCGTTGACGTTCTCCACCTCGATGTTGCCATCATTGACAGTGCTCAGATGCATCGAGCAGTTCGTCGGTACACGCAGCGTGAGATCCACGGTGTGCGACCCTCCGCGCATTCCTGTGCTCACGGAGACCACGTTGTCATCCTCCTCGATTGTCAGACCCGTGCTGTTGTTCGGTATCAGCTTCAAACCGCGTGGCTTCTCGGCTTTCTCTTCTTCATCCTCCGTAGCCCGAACACGTGACTCGACGGTGACTTCCTTCACCGCGGCCCCCTTGACCGTGATGCTTCCGGAGATGAGGCCAACCTTGAGCATCACCGGGCGGGATGGGTCGGACAGCGGGACGTTTACTTTGTCGGTAGACGCGTCCTGAGCCGCCGCCAATGCAAGTGAGCATAGCGTCAACAGACTTACCAGCAATATCATTCGTGCGTTTTTCATCTTAATCACTCCTCCCTATCATCATTTCGTTTTTTCATTGTACAACTCCAGTTGAATTCTCTCAAGAGCCCGTCAATCCGGCGAACCGATCAGCTCAGTCCTGTTTGAGGACGTAGATGTTGCCATTCAGCGTGTCAAACGAAAACTCCGGTCCCCCTTTCCCAACCCGAACCGTGTAGGAATCACCACGGCGATAAATCCGACGTGTCCCATTGTGTTCTTCGACAGTCCGATCATCCCGAGGCAGCGAAGAAACGTCAAAATCTGTGTACACCTTTCCATTGAACGTCTTCAGCTTCATATCGGCATTCAACCCGTCGTGCAACACCACCTCGATCTTGCCATTAACCGTCTTAAACGAGCATTCAGAGCCGGGATTTCTCGTAAACGAGACCTTAATGGGGCCGTTGACGGTCCTGACAATGGCAGGTCCGTTAATATCACTCATCTCAATTCCCGCATTTACGTTTTTTACTTCAAACTCCCCTTCCACGCTCTGAACCAGGACTTTGCCGTGATTCACGGTCTTCAAATAGAGGCTTGTTTTATGAGGAACCTTCAGGTCGAAATCATAGATTACGTCATACCCGTAGTAGTGCCATCCTCTGTAATTGATCCCGTCACTGGTTCGCCATGGTGCGTCGACATAGAGGATGATTTTGTTCTTCTCTTCCTTGATGTCGAGCTTTACGTCCTGCTTTGCTTCCGTGATCTTTTCGCTTGATTCCCCCTTGATTTCCCTGTGCGCCACGAGTTCGATCGTGTCTCCGTCATATCCGACCACGTTGATCTCGCCGTTGATGTTGTCGACGACGAGCTGCCTGTGATCATTCTCGGACAACCTGAAGCTTTTTTTGATTTCGTCTTTCTCGGAGAGGGCATTTCTCTGTCCAAAGGCGCAGCCAACCGTCAGCGCAATCAGACTACAGCCAACCATCATTATTGCTATCCATCGTTGTCTCATATCCGACTCCTTCAGTACACTTCCTATAATCCCATTTCCTTGATGCGTTTCTCAACCTGCTCACGGACAGTCTTGTTGAGGTCCTTGTTCTTCAGAAGTTCCTTCAATGCAGCCATGCCTTCAGCGTCATGGACCGTTGTTATCACCTGTATGAGAGTGAGCTGAATCAGCGGAGACGTTTGGCGCAACAGAGAGCCAATGATTCCCTTTTTCACATCTGTCTCGTCGTAGAATTTCGACAGTGCTTCAAGTGCTGCTAAGCGCACATTGACGACAGGATCATAATTGAGCGTCTCGAAAAGCTGCGAGAAGACTTCGGGGTCCGGTCTGTTTACCCGCTCGGTCCAGTTGGCTCCGCGAATCCGTTCGCTGGCCGATTCCGTTTTCAGAAGAGAGAGCATCACGAGCCGCTGCATATTGACGACTTCGGTCCGAAGCTGAGCAACGTCGCCATTGGAGCCGTTTCCATTGCCGTCGATTCTAAAGCCGATGACATATCCGACGAGCAGGAAAACCAGAGCGATCCCGAACTGAATAGCTGGCTGCTTTGGCCAGAGCCGTTCGACCAGGTTGTTCAGCCGGTCAATCCAACGGATTTCCGGTACCATGCGGAGTCGATGAGCAGATTTCTGGAGTTCGAGCTCTGCGAAGAATCGTTCACGCAACCGTGGACTGGGCCTCTCATCAGGAAGACGACCGAGCTCCGACCAGACTTTCGTGAGAGCTGTGTATTCTGCCTTGCACGACTTGCAGGTCTTGAGATGCAGCTCGATGGCAGACCTGCCAGCCTCACTCAGGCTCCCGCTAAGATAATCGGGCAATTTGCTCAGAACGTGATTTGTCTTTTTCATGATGTCACCTTGATTCTTTTGCTGCTTTCTGTGAACCTCAACGCCTCTCGTGCGACAGCTTCTGGTATTCCCGTTTCAGATCCTTCAGCGCCCGATGGACTCTCGCCTTGACGGTCCCGACCGGACAGTTGAGTACTGCTCCGATCTCTTCGTATTTCATTTCCTGATACCTGCTCAGAACAAGGACTTCTCTTTTTTCAGCCGAGAGCATTCCTAACGCCTGCTTCAGAAGCTCCGACTTCTCATCGTGCACAAGTGAGTCGTCGGGGGCTGGTTCGTGATCGGCCGTTTCTTCAGCACCATCGAGCGGCGTTTCGTGTTTCCACTTCCGGAAGTGGTCAGTTGCAGCGTTGCGCGCCAGCTGGTACATCCAGACTGTAAATGACGCTTCGCCGCGGTACGAATGCCCGTATTTCAGGATGCGAAAGAACACCTCCTGCACCAGGTCCTCGCTGGAGTCGCGCCTGTTCGTTACGCGCACCAGGAAGTTGTAGAGCTTCACGTGGTGCCGCTCGAACAGGATGCCCAGCTTCGCGATGTCGCCATCGCGGACTTGAAGCATGAGCTCATTGTCTGTCACTGAGAGTGAATTCACTCGACCCCGAATCGGATCCCTTGCGGGAGTTGGTGGTTTGGATCTTGACCGGTCATATCTACAGACCGACCTCGCCAAAAAAGGTTGCCTGAGCTGAGGAAGTACAAGACACTATATATGTGTCACGGCAAAAATGCGTGAAATTCTGAACAATTGCGAGCTTTTCTCATATTTGGAAAAGAGAGATGGTGTCAAGAATTAACTTGACTTTATGATATCGCTATGATATCATTATGCTATCACACAATGGGAAAGGAGTCTGTCGATGAATACTGTCACTGAATTCAAAGCGAAGAGCATGAACGGCTATGGCGCTCTCATTTTCGAAATAGTCCTCATAGGCCTCAACGCGTTTCTGGTTTTTGCGCTAGCGACGGAGAGACCGCTTACGTTACTCTGGGGGGAGATTCCACTCTTCATCATAACGATTGTCTTCCCAGCCGGATTCTTCGTGGTCCAGCCAAACGAAGCCCGAGTGCTTGTGCTGTTCGGTAAGTACATCGGAACTGTCCGGGAGTCGGGATTCTGGTATGCAAACCCCTTCGCGATCAAGCGGCATGTATCGCTCAGGATTCGGAACTTCAACAGCGAGAAGATCAAGGTCAACGATCTCCACGGTAACCCGATCGAGATCGCGGCCGTTGTTGTCTGGTACGTCACCGATTCCGCCCGTGCGCTCTTTGACGTCGAGCACTACGAACACTTTGTGGCCATACAGAGCGAGACCGCCATCCGGGCACTGGCTTCGGAATACCCGTATGACGCTGAGGAGGAAGCCGTCCCCTCGCTACGCGGCAGACCCCAGGAGATTTCGGAGCGAATGCAGCACCAGGTGCAGACGCGGCTCGAGATCGCGGGCGTTGAGGTAAAGGATGCGCGCATCAGTCATCTGGCGTACTCACCGGAGATCGCGCAGACTATGCTGCGCCGCCAGCAGGCTCAGGCAGTCATCGCAGCAAGAAAGAAAATCGTTGAAGGTGCGGTTGGAATGGTCGATCAAGCTCTCCGCACGCTGAGCGAGCAACACATCGTCGAGCTCGATGAGGAGAAAAAAGCGACGATGGTGAACAACCTCTTGGTTGCGCTTGTTTCCGAGTCCGCGGCGCAGCCCGTCATTAATACCGGCACCCTCTATCAATGAGCGAGAAAAAGAAATTCCTGCTCCGGCTTGACGAAAGCATTTACGCCGCTCTCGAGAAATGGGCCGCAAACGATCTGCGCAGCGTCAACGCGCAGATGGAGTTTCTCCTCACGGATGCCGTGCGGAAGTCGGGCAGAATCAAATCACAGGACGAGAACAGTGATAGCAGAGAGACTCCAGACCTTACCCCTCCCGCTTCCTGACTTCCCGGCACAACCCGTTCTCACGGAACGTCCGGCCCACGAAGCCGGGGTTTTGAGATGGGTCAAGCCGAGTATGTTTGGAAACAAATACGAGCTCCGGTCGACTGATCGTTGTGTCGCCACGCTTACTGTCAGCGGCTTCTTCCACCCTGCCGGCCGTGGCGAAGGCATCGAAGGGGGCTGGACGGTTGAGCCACTCGATCGCGATTCCGGCACAATCGTGGTACGGGCGGAAGATTCATTCCAGGAGGTAGGTGTGTTTGATATGCGTTTGTCGAACCGGGGAGGCATTCTCCGCATGCCGGATGGTCAGGCACTCGTTCTACAGTCAGACTATTGGAAAGGGCGTGCGGAATTTCAGACCCCTTCGGGAGAGCCGCTGATTCGATTCCGCTATCGCGGGTTCTTCCGGCCATCGGCTGACGTCGAGATCCTGGGTAAAGGCAAATGCCTGCGTGAATTCCCATGGATCTTGATGCTCGGCTGGTGCCTGATTGTCGGATATCTGTAATTTGCAGTCCTCATAAGGATGAGAGAAGGAAACAATCGATGCGGAAAATCAGCGGTCTTGTTGATCATGAAATCACGTGGCAGCAGCTCCGGGGGCTCAGATCGGAGTTCGAATTGCGATTTGGCGACGAGCTTGTTGCGACGATGAAGCTGCCGAAGATGCTCAGCTCTGCCGCGGTGTTTCACTGCGAGGAAGGGAACTGGATAATTGAGAGGGTCGGATTTCTCAGCTCCAAAACTGTCATACGTCGGGAGAATTCAAACGAGGTACTTGCCACATACACTGGGCGAGCCTGGCGAGGAGGAGGAACAGTTGAGCTTTCGGAAGGACACAAGCTTCAGGTTCGCATGAACATGTGGAAGAGAACGTTCGAATGGTGCACGGATGACGGTGAATCACTCGTGCAGATGAAGGGGCGGGGATTTCTGAAATACTCCGTCGACGTCAGCATGAACAGGTCGGCTGCGAAATGGCCAGAACTCCCCTGGCTCGTCGCCCTTCTGTTTTATCAGATGCTTATGATGCGAAGAGATTCGGCGTCGCATGCCGCAGCACATTGAAGATCTGGTGATTGTCGATTGCCGATTTTCGATGGTTCGGCTTCCTGCCACCAATTATGGACCCATCAGGCAGGCGCTCACCACAAGTTGTCGATTTGGTTCGTTCCAGCTAATTGACATCACCTTCATGCCTGGAGCGCTTTTTGAGCAGCGGTGAGGCCTGTTCCACCATCGAACTTGTAGCCAGCCCGCTTCAATCCGCTCTCGATCGCACCAATCGTCGCAAGGATATCTGCTCCGGTTACAGCCCCCATATGGCCGACCCGAAAGTACAGATCACGATTCGCAGGATGTAGTCCTCCGGCAACAATGACCCCCGCCTCATCGATAAACTTCAAGATTCCCTTGTCGACTCCCTGAGGATAGTAGACGGCGCTCAGGGTTGTAGCCAGGAGATCCGGTCTCACTGGAAGCTGCTTCAACCCTAAGGCACCAATGCCGGCCTTAAACGCACCGCTCAATTTCCGGTGCCTGGCAAACCGGGCGTCCATCCCCTCCAACAGAATTCCTTTCAAACTCACATTGAGTGCCCAGACGAGGTTCACTGCGGGCGTTGCAAAGTAGCCTGGCTTTCGCCCTTCGTATGCTTGCATGATCGGCAACCATTCCGTCCAGTCGGCATAGAAACTTCCAACCGGCGTTGCCCGCTTGCGGAATGCTTCCATGGCGCGCGGGCCGGCAACCACGATTGCCAGGCCAGGCGGGACACCGATCGCCTTCTGCGATGCCGTCAATGCGATATCGATCCCCCACTCATCCTGACGCATCTCCTCCCCCGCTGTCGCGCACACACCATCGACAATGACGAGAGCTCCATGTTTTCGTCCGAGCGCGGCCAGCTCTTTCACATTGGTTGCCACCGCGGTCGATGTATCGACGTGGGTAATCGTCATTACTTTTGGCTTGATGGATTGCAGGGCTGATTCGACCTCACTCAATGACGGGGCGTCCCCGACCGATCGGGCATGCACGTGGGTCACGATTGCGCCATAACGCTCAAGAATCCTGGCAAACCGATCACTGAAGTATCCCGAGTTGACGACAAGAGCGTGATCACCGCGTTCAATAACGTTTGAAGCTGCCATATCCATGGCCAGCGTCCCAGATCCGGGGACCACGAACGGTTGTCCCGCCGGAGAGAGGAATACTTTCCGGAGGTCTTCCAGGGCCTGGCCAAAGATCTCGATGAAATTGGCAGCCACGTGACTCGTCGTAGGCATTCCCATCGCACGCAAGACGTCGGGCGTGAACTCAATAGGTCCAGGAATCATCAGGAGCTTTCGATTCTTCATAGCATCATCCTTATGGTAGAGTCCAATGTAACGACCCAAGATACACAAAATAATCGAAAAAGCATTTCTAGGCGGGCGCACAAACGCACTTCGAAGAAAATTAAAAACAAGTGAACAGATTTTGGGGAAAAAAAAGCGCCGGGGGTTGCCCGGCGCCTGTTTCAACGATTGTGAGAAGGCTAGTTAACAGTGGCGAGAAGCTCTTTGTCAATGGCTTCCTTCAGAGCGTTCTTCGGCAGCGCACCGACCGCCATCTTCGGCTGTCCGGTCATTGGAACAAACAAGAGCGAGGGGATGCTCCGAATGCCAAATGCTCCGGCAAGTTCCTGTTCGTCATCCGTATTGATTTTGTAGAAGTTGACTTTTCCGTCATACTCCTTCGACAACTCGTCGATAACCGGGCCTACGGCGCGGCACGGTCCGCACCAGGGAGCCCAGAAATCGATGACACAGGGCAGCTCTCCCTGATACTTCCATTCCGCATTCTTTTCAAAGTCGAACACCTTTTCGACAAATAATTGTTTTGTGAGATTCTCCGGCATAATGTGCTCCTTCTGTTTCTTATTTTGGTTTTTGTACTTCAATTTCGACATAGTAGTGTGACGGGTTGAGAGACCCATCACGAATCACGTTAAACCCTTTCAGTTGTTCCAGGAGGATATCCTGGGCCAGGCGTTCTTCCATTGCCGGACCGCGTTCCTCGTTCTGTTTTTTCCACTCAACCACTATGATTCGTCCGTTCTGTTTTGTGACTCGGGCAGCTTCCCTCAAGAAACGTGGAACATCCGGATTCTCATGAGTTACGAACGCAAGCCAGGTCAGATCCGCCACCGAGTCGGGCAGCGGGATTGAGTATTCGTCCGAGTGTATCACTTCAACCTCGGGCGGGACACCTTGCTGCTTGAGGATGTCGATCATTTCGTGAGACATCTCCGCTGCAAATACTTTTCCCCCCTTGCCGACAATTGTTGATGCTTCACGGGAAAAGAATCCCGTTCCGGCACCCACGTCGACAAATGTCATTCCCTGACTCAGGCCGAACTTCTTGAGCGTGCTTGCAGGAGGAATGAGCCTGCGCCTATCTTCGTTTTCCAATCTGAGCCAGTGTTCTGGCGAAAACTTATGCATCGTACCCACCAATTGTTTCCGGAATTTTCCTGGTTTCCACCATCCTGAAAGTATGATGCGGGAATTCCCTAAAAGATTCGGAGAGCCAAAAGAGGCGGATAAACACTGTAGGAGCTGACTTTTTGTCACTCTTCAAAGTGACCGCCAGTGGATTGATTCTAGGGCTGCTATTTCGAATGGATTGTGGCGAGGAGATTCACTTGAGGATCGAACACCAGCTTCTCAGGCTTCGAATCAAGCTGAAGGGGAAGCGGAATCTTTGTGGATTGTGCGGCAGGTACATCTACAGTCACGAACAGGTCCTTGCTGTCGGACGTATGCACTTCAATTGTCAGAGGGAAGCGGTATGGGAGGGTGCGTTGGCTTTGAGAGATGTCAATGACAACACGATGCTGTGCGTCGTCGTACGACCAGCCGACACTTAGCTCAGGAAGTCCCGGCCGCCGGAGCCATTGATCGAAGAACCATCGGAGGTTCAAGTGGGCAACATGCTCGAACGATTCACACAGATCGTCGGTCGTCGCAGTCCCGTGACGGTGGTGATCGTAGTATGACCTGACTCCCGCGAAGAAAAGACTATCCCCAAGCAGCGAGCGCATCATATGCAGGGTCCAGGCCCCCTTCTGATAGCTGTTTGTATTCAGGAGCTGCATCAGATCGGTTTGAAGCGTGTCGATCACAGGGCGGGCATAGGTCAGGCTCGAGTTAACGATCTCGTTCCGCAGTCTCTTCATCCCTTTTCTGAAAACATCCGTCCCCTCGCTCGATTGCACCCATAACTGTTCGAAATACGATGCGAATCCTTCTGAAAGCCAGAGGTGTCCCCAGCTGCGCGGTGTGACGGCATCGCCAAACCATTGATGAGCCGTCTCGTGCGCGATGATACCTGTGTTGCTGCTTCTGTACTCAAAAAGATCGTTCGCATAGAAGATTGCGCTCGCGTTCTCCATTCCTCCGTATCGTGTGAAGCTCTGCACATGAGCCAGCTTCTCGTACGGAAAGGGGGCCACGGTGCGAGCGAACAGCTCAACGATATCCCCCGCTTTCTTGAACGGTCCCGGCAGATAATCCGCCAGCTCCGGAACAACATAGACAGACTGCCTGACACCCGGTGGAAACTCGCTCAAGCCAGGAGCAGTCAGGCCCAGATCGTACTTGACGAGCGGTCCCACGGCGATGACCATGAGGTACGAAGGGATCGGCCTTGAGGTCTTCCAACGAGTAAGAGTCCGACTTTTTACATTCGGACCGGTCTGCAAGAGAGGTTTCTCTTCGATCAGCTCGCCGTTAGCGACAACCTTGCGATCACTGCTTGCTGTCACATTCCATGTCACCGTCGCCTTATCATCCGGTTGATCAACAGTTGGGAGCCAGTACCGGGCTCTCGCAGGCCAATTGTCGCCGAAGGCGTACCACCGCCCCTTTGCGTCAGCGTGAATAATCAATCCATCTGTCACTTCTCCTCCGTATCGGACCGCGAAGAGCAATGTGTCCGGCGAAGTCTTGGGTGATTGGATGATGGGGATATTCAGCACCTCGTGCGTTCGCTCGAAACGGACCGGTTTATGATTTACCCAGACGGTGTCGACACGGAGGCCAATGAGGTCGAGCACGAAATGTGCGGCGGGCTTGGATCGCCGGACGGTGATGAGCGCGAGCCCTTCGATGTTGCGACCGCTGTCGGGAAGTGTGAGAGAGAACTCATAATGAAGCACATCCATCCCCTGTTGAAGAGGGCGCTTCTGAGCTATCCCGTAACTGACGGAGGCGACTGTGACGAGCAGAAATAGGAGCAAAGGCCAGGCGATCATGCGTTTCCGCTTTATTGCATTCGAGAGAGTTTTTTCCCGGCGGATTCGTACTTGTCACCGGGTTTCCAGAGGGGTTTCTCTTTCATATCCGCGATAAGTCGCGCAGAATGGACGTAGGCCTTACAGAACTTGAGGAAGTAGGAGAAATTGAACGAATCATCGACCTGATGTTCCTCAACGGAGAAAGAGAATCGCTACGCCCCCCACCGCGACAACAGCTCCGAGGAGTGCTCGCCAGGAGACTTTCTCTTTTAGCACAAACTTTACGATAGGCAGCATGAGAATCGGCACGGTGGCCATGAGTGTCGCTGCTATCCCAACTGTCGTATAGCTGACAGAGACGAGGCTCAGCGTGATCCCCAGAAATGGTCCCAGGAATGAGCCGAGGAACGTGAGCCAGAGAGCACGCTTATCTTTCGTGTAGATTGCAATGGAGTTGCTGTACTCTCCAGCCAGCCGGGCCAGAGGGAAGATCACTATGATGGCAGAAGAAATCCTGATCAGCGAGGCGACAAAGCCGTTGACAGGTCCTTCGTTGAACGCCATCTTTGCAAGGACGAGCGCCGCCCCTTGCCCGGCAGCGGCAATGAATCCGTAGAAAATTCCAAGCGCATGGACTCGGCGGGTTCCACTCATCACCTCTCTCCGCTCAAGCACAACGACGGCGATACCGAGCAGCGTCACCCCCATCCCAACCGCACCCATCCATCCAAGCACTTCACCCAGGAGCAGATACGCAAGAAACGCGCTGATCGCCGGAGCCACAGACATGATGAGCATGCCCATCCGTGCACCGATATTCTCGTACGACTTGAACAGATACGTGTCACCGATAACCAAACCAACGATGCCGCTGATGGCCAGGTTCCGAAGCTGGGACGAGGAGAGATGGACATCGATCCCTGCGAGCACGACCGTCACGAAGAGAAGCACCGCCGCCATCAGGAGACGGGTGACGTTCAGCCGGATGGGGCCAACCCGCAAGGTTGCCGCAGAAAATGCAAGCGCGCTGCAAGACCAGCAACACGCTGTCAGCAGCGCACACGTCTCACCAACATAATTCATGTCTCGGTATTCAACCGTCGCTAAGGAAAAACCGTGTAGGCGTCCTCAGACGCCTTCCGTACCGGAGAAGAGGGACTGCAAGTTCAGCGATCCTGCTTTTGATTTGCTGGCAAGCGTCACGTATGTCCTTGCCAAAGCGTCCTTCCCCGCACCCAGCACCGTGGCAATCAGACCGAGGGCTTCGCCATACTCCGCCGGGGGCAATCCTTTCAAGATGCGGGTCCAGATTGCCTCCTCGAGAACATTGAACGCCGTTTGCACCTCTGAAAGATCGTATCCGGCTGCGAAGCGTTCGCGGCCGATCGTTTCCGCGTACGCAATCATTGGTCCGAGATTACGCTCCTTCACGGCGCGCGATGTCAGCACAAAGAGGGCCTTTAGGCGCTGGTGCGTTTGTTCTTTTCCGGCTCGCTCATAGTTTTTCAGATGCGTTCGTTCAACCGCCTCAGCTGCGGCGGCGAGGATTTCATCAGAAGATTCATGCAACAGCGTCACGAGTTCCATATGCCTGCTCCGGCAGAAACGATTCTTCTATTGCACTTCAAGGTAATCCCGATCGGGGAGCTTCGGGAACGGGGCATGCGGTTCAGTCTGGTACCAAAACGCGACCGATGCTATGTCATCCTGCAGCGGGAGATATCTCCCTTCCGACCTCCACCCGAGCGCCTGGATTGTAATCTTAAGATCATTCTCGAACCGGATGGGATCCATGATATGCCACCGATAGAGGCCAAAACGTTGCTGTGAGTTATAGAGACCGTCAGGTCGATTCACCTGCGCCAGGCCGCTGTACGGAGAGGTAAATTCCTGATACTGATGCGTGATCTGGTTTTCAAAATCGTACGATCCGCAGAAGTAGTCCTCGGTTCCGGTACCACAGATCGTCGGGAATTCGCCGTCACCATCGAGGAAGAACTTGATCTCACCTTCCCCCCACCATCCGTTGTTGTTCACGCCCCAGGCAAGATAGGTGCCAACGTACTGTCCCCACCCTTTCACGCCGTCGAGTATCGTGTAGATTGATTTGTAAGGGAGAGGGTTGACTCTCCTGAACTGCGCGTGGAAATAGGCAAGGTCCGACGGGACATCTGTCAGTGTGTAATCAATCTGGTAGTACAGCGTCATATCATTTTCGCTGATATTCTCCATCGTAATCTTGCACGATTTCCGGAAGGGCATTTCCCAATAGCAATTGAAGGCACTGCCGGGGTTGACGGCAACAGGCAGGGACGAGATATGGGCATAGGATCCCCAACCATTGCCGAAGAAATCGCCCACAGGCACTTCTACCGAAGGATCCTTCTCGCCGTCCCAATAGACCCTCAGGATGGAATACCGCCAGGTTCCTGTCGGTGTCATCCAGAGGTGTTGAATCGCGCCCGGACCGTCAATCTCCGCCAGGGTAAAGGTGCTTCTCTTTTCTATTTTGACGGAAGGCGAGATTTTCCAGCCCGTGCCGAGCTCACGAGCCGCCTTTTCGCCCGTGCCACTCGTTGCTTTTCCCCCCTTGCCTTTCTCGCCCGTAAAGTTCTCCGCTGAGATTGAACGCGTCTTGGCTTTTGAGAGTCGCGATAGATTCCCCAGTCCCAAATTGAGTCCATTGTAGGACGTTCCCTGTGCGTCGAGCTCATGCGCCATAAAGCCTCCGACCAGAAGTAGACATAGGATACGGATGGTTCGAATCATGGGGGATACCTCCTTGTGAAGTGAGATGTACTTCTTGTGGAAGGATGGTTCCGAACGAAGGTAGGAGATATGTCTTACATTATCAAGGTGGATTCAGCGAGAAGCCTGGCCGAAAAGTCTCACGCAAAGCCGCCCCGACTAGAAACGTCGGGGTAAACAAAGAACGCAAAGCTGATATTGAGAGTGAGATTTCTTAAGATTTCTCTTCGCGGCTTGGCGTCTTTGCGTGAGATGAGAGTTTTGACCACGACCCTAGTCCAGCGGAAGCTCTTGCGGAGTGATGGCAACGAAGATCTTGCGATCCAATCTCAAGACCGTCAGGGCTGCTTCGGTGCCAATGACCTCGCTCGAGAGCAATTTGTGCAGGTCGTCGATACTCTCAATGCGTTGCTTGTTGAATTCGACAAGTATGTCACCGTCACGGAGCCCCGACCTGGCAGCCGGTCCATCCGAATGTACGCCTGCGACCTGAACGCCACGCGACCCGGACAGCTGATGATTACGAATCGCCTGCCGTGAAATCTCCACCACCCGTCCGCCGATGCCGATGTACGCGCGCGAGACTTTTCTGTCTTTGATAAGCCGAGCGGCGATGTGTTTCGCTGTGTTAATGGGGATCGAGAAACATATCCCCTGTGCCCATGGGATAGCTGCTGTGTTGATACCGATGACTTCGCCGCGCGAGCTCACCAGAGGGCCTCCGGAGTTTCCCGGATTGAGCGCAGCGTCCGTCTGAATGACATTGTCGATCAGGCGTCCGCTGTCGACCCTGAGCGATCGACCGAGGGCGCTGACCACACCTGCTGTCACTGTCGCCTGAAACCCGAATGGGTTGCCAAGGGCAATGACCAGTTGACCAATTCTGATTGCCTGTGAATCGCCGAGTATTGCCGCCGGAAGATTCTGCTCTGCGATCCTGACAACAGCGAGATCGGTAAACGGATCGTCTCCTATCAACTCCGCCGGCAATTGCCTGCCGTCAGCAAGCATGACTTCAATAGATGCAGCGCGATGGATGACATGGCTGTTGGTGAGGATAAATCCATCCGGAGTGAAGATCACTCCCGAACCGCTGCCGAAGGTCTTCTCTTCGCGGCGTCCCCTGCTGCGGCCCGGCAATCTCTGGCGCCGGTGATGGGTGACATCAATCTTGACGACCGAGGGGGAGACTGCCTCCACAACACTGACAACGGCGGCCGAGTAGGAATCGAGAAGTTCCAGATCGCTCTTGGTGTATTGTTCAGAAGCTCTTTGCTCCCCTTGCTGCATTGATGCGAGAGGTATGATCATGGTTTCTTCCTTGTGATGTTTGGTTCAAGGAAGAAGTCCGACTTCTTCCTGTGCTGCACTCGTAAGAAGTCGGACTTCTCTCAGGCAGCCAGTCACGACGCTTTTGATTCGGACGGTTTGCCAGTGTGTCCTTCCCAACCATGTCCGCAACGGTGCTGCCATTCCTCCCTGAATTTCTCCCGCTCTTCGGGAGTCATTGCGGCGAGCTTTGCCTCAAACTTCTTGCGCCAGCGATCGTGCCGCCAGCCGTTCGCGTAACGCCACCGGCCCCATCCTCTCAAGAGGATATGCGAGAGAACGAGCAGACCCAGCGCCTGCCAGAACGTAAGCTCCGGCCCCTTGAATAACTCAGGGATCAGGGCGTTCCAGAGAAGCATGACAATGAGGCCCAGAGCGACCACTGCGATGGCGACGAACACCACCATCTTGACAATTTTTGCTATCCACCATGGTTTCATAACAGTACTCCTTATGAGATTGTTTCGAATTCGTCGTAGAGATCCTGGAGCTGCCCGCGCAGAGCCAGAACTGCGTAACGTTTGCGCGAGAGCAGCGTGTTGATGGGCTCACCGGTCTCGGCCGCTATTTCCTTAAAACTCTTCCCTTCCAGTTCATGAAGCACAAACACCTCGCGCTGCTCCTCGGGGAGATCCTCCAGGGCGTCCGACAATTCACTCCACACCACCGACCGAGCGAAGAGCCGATCCGGGCTCATCGAGCTGTCATAGAGGATGTCTTCGAGATTGAGCGGCTCGCCTGGATTGTCCTCGTCCCGGGGAAGTGAATCGGGTCTCTTCTTCCTGTACCAATCGATGATCTTGTTTCGAGCAACGCGGAACAACCATGCCGTCAGCTTCTCGATCGGCTCTGTGACACTGTAGCTCGCAACGAGCTGATACAGCACGTCCTGCAGGATATCTTCAGCGTCCTCTGTAGTCCGGACTCTTCTCCGAATGAAATCGAAGAGATGCCTGTGTTCCGCGGTTACCGCTTTCTCGAGCGATTCGTTGCTCTGAACCGGTATGGTCTCTATTCCTATCAAAGCTCCCATTCTCTTAGTATGACGAACAAGCCATTAAAATATTGTATGCCGTCAGGTGTTCGTTCACGATATTGATCGTCGTCCTGGATGATGCTCGCAGGGACGAGCGCGGCAAAACCGGCACATTATCGTGTTTTGGTTTGGACGAAAAAGCCGTACCTTGAAATATAAAGCAGAAATCAATAATTCCCTCATTCATAACCATAGAAAGGATTCATCGTTGAAATCAAACCTGATGGTCATCGGGATCTTCCTCCTTGTGCCGGCTCTTCTTTGCTCTCAAGGGAAAGAACCTATCAAAACCCAAAAAGACAAAGTAAGCTACAGCATCGGCCTCGACTTCGGGAAGAACATGAAGCGCCAGTCGGTTGACCTCAACCTGGACATCCTCCTTCGGGGGATACGTGACGGGCTCGCTGAAGTGACGCCGGCGTTGACCGATGGCGAGATGCAGGAATGCATGACCACATTTCAAAAGGAGATGATGACGAAAATGCAGGAAAAGGCAAAGGTCACTGGAGATAAGAACAAGAAGGAAGGCGATGCGTTCCTCGCCGAGAACAAGAAGAAGCCCGGTGTCGTTACACTCCCGAGCGGGCTGCAATACAAGATTCTCAAAGAAGGAACAGGCAAGTCTCCGAAAACGACCGATACGGTCACGACGCACTATCGGGGTACACTGATCAACGGGAAGGAATTCGACAGTTCGTACAAGCGTGGAACCCCGGCGACATTTCCTTTGAATGGAGTCATCGCCGGCTGGACGGAAGCCCTCCAGAAAATGAAGGTCGGATCAAAATGGCAGTTGTTCATCCCCTCGAGCCTCGCCTACGGCGAGAATGGCCCTGGGGACATCGGTCCGAATGCAACACTGATCTTTGAAGTAGAACTTCTCGACGTTAAGTAGCAGAACTCCATTGCGGGCCCATCGTTTCCCACACGGGAGCGTTGGGTCCGATCAATGGCAAGAGAATGGTACTCAGCGGGATTGTGAAGGAGGAGTTCGTGAACAATCGATCGTAAACGTCGATCCCTTCCCAGGTTCGCTTACGACACGAATGGTGTACCCCAAAAGTCCGCACAGGGCTCTCGTAACCGTCAAACCAAGACCCGTCCCTTCAATCTCCTGACCAGCTCCTTGTTTGCCCCTGTCAAACGCGTCGAAAATCGCCTCAAGATTCTCCGCTTGAATCCCCATCCCCGTATCCCGAACGTCGATCCGAACGGGTCGAAGGAACTCATCCAGTCCAACGATGACAGTAACAGATCCGTGCTGTGTGTATTTCAATGCATTCGCAAGAAGATTGATCAAAATCTGCTTGAGTTTCTGCCTGTCCGTTTCGATCGGACGAGCGTTCTCCGGGATCTCGGCGTGCAACTCAACGGAGCCGGACCCGCCCCTGATTTCCGCAATCGTTTCCCTGATCAGTCCGGCCAAATCGACCTCCGAGACAACAATCTTCGCTTTCCCAGTCTCAATCACCGTCAGATCCATCATGTCCCCGACAACGCCGAGCAGATGTGTCGCATTACCCGTGATACGCTGAAGGTAGAAGAGGTCCTGTTCGTCGAGATGCGATTCCTTATTGTTCAACAGGAGATGGGCAAACCCGACGATTGAATTGAGCGGCGTGCGAAGTTCGTGGCTGACCTGAGCGAAGAGATGATTTTTGAGTGGTGAGGTACCCGCCGCGGATTGGTCTGCGTTTTCCCCCGATTCGGCCATCCGGCCGTTGTTGGATGTAACGATCCCGATTCCGAGCAATCCGGTGACGGCGTCTGCGCGATCGCGAACTGGTGTAAGAGTTGTCACGAACACATGTTCGCCGAGTTGCCCCGCCCAGCTGACGGCAGTCCCCGCGAGCGCTTCAGCCAGGTGCTTACGCGTTTCGCTGTTGTCCGGGTAGAGCTCAAGAAAATGGCGGCCGACCATGGATTGCTGCAAAGAAGGCAAGAGACTGACTCCTTTTCCTTCGAGCGTGGTGAGGATGGCATTGCGATCGAGGACAAAGAGAATGACGGGGAGCGCGGAAAGAAGCTCATGCAACTTTTCCCGATCGCTCACGGCGATTACTCCAGAATCAGAAGCAAAGGGAAGAGGGATTTGTGGTTGGTGCTGTGCCCGATTGCCGGGGCGCGGAGACATGTGGCCCGCCGTGGTATTGTGTTGCGTGTGATCTTCGACCCTGCCAGGCGGTCGCTTCTTGTCTGCCACTACCTACCTCTTCTCATTACGTGCTGGCTCAATGCGAAACCATACTTCCTTTCCCCTCTAACCTCTTCACATGTCATGCGTTCTCGAATTGCCTTTATGAGTCGACGGACCGGCGAACTGAGTTCGCCAGGAAAGTCTGAAATCAGCTGACCGGGGATTGTCCTTCCGAGACCGGAGCTTCATCTTCGCGCGCAGCCGGGAGTGTGACCGTGACCGTTGTCCCCGTTCCGTACTCGCTCTCGAGTTTGAGGAATCCACCATGAATCTCGGTGAGCCTCTTCGCAACTGTCAGCCCCAGGCCAGAGCCCTGCTGCTCATACACTTTGCGCTCGAACTGCATATATGCGCCGATGTTGTGAAGTTGTTCGGCGGTCATCCCACGACCGTGATCGCTGATCCGGAGTATTAATTCACCCCCGTTCATTTCCGTTTCGACGATGAGCGCCGATCCTTTTTTCGAATACCGGATTGCATTGTCAAAGAGTTCTTCGAATGTCTTCGAGAAATACTCCGATGACATCGCAACGGTTCCTTCGGCCAGCTTGAGTGTCAGGTCGCCAGCCCGCTCAGCCTCGTACGCGCGCTGAGATGCCACAGTATCGACGATCTTCTGAGCATCGACAGTTCTGTTTTTCCTCAGCTGCTCAATTTTCTGATAATCCATCTTGACGATCTCGATCTGTGCGTAGATCAAGAAATTCTCAACAAGACGATTAAGCCGTTTACCATTCTTGTAGATCCGTTCTGCCATCTGGGAGACTTCGCGCGGTTCGAGATCGGAGGATTGCTTCCGCAGAATATCCGCGTACCCCAGTATTCCATTGAGAGGCGTTCGCAGCTCGTGAGGGAGGGCCGTGCTCAAATGCTGGCGCAGCAGCTCCAGCTTCGATTCCGCTTCCTGGATCAACAAACGGTGTTTTTCAAGCCTTGCATTGACTGCTGCCATCAGCTGGGCTGGAGTAAAGGGTTTCGGCAGAAAATCATCCGCGCCGAGTTCCATCCCTTCCCTCATGCGCTCCACGCTCGCCATCGATGTGACAAGGATGAACGGTATGGAGGCGGTGGAAGGATTATTACGGATGGCCGATAGCACTTCATATCCATCGACAAGCACCATACGAACGTCACAAAT
>Ga0116138_1000468_pt1 | contig 24544 bp, 31 predicted proteins | sample June2015DPH_20_1_2_FD_88971 | JGI IMG/M metagenome (GOLD analysis project Ga0116138, IMG submission 88971) | Peatland microbial communities from SPRUCE experiment site at the Marcell Experimental Forest, Minnesota, USA - June2015DPH_20_150 | ecosystem: Environmental > Terrestrial > Soil >... | reverse complement strand
TGCAGTGACGATGATCGTTCTCGGCGCAGGCGCCTTCTCGTTGAGTGCCCCATTAGGAATATGAGTAGTGAAGGACACTAAGCCTGACGAGTTGATAATTGACCCAACGTTCTCAGCTGACAGACAAAGTGAGGAAGGCTGAGGACCGGTGGGAGTGTTAGCTACCTTGCACATTCACAATCACCTAGTGATGTCCGCTTTCAACTTCGGCGATTAAAAGTTAAAAACTTCTTGGTAACTGCACCCGTCTCGGTACGCCTGTGGTTATGCTTTCAAATCCAGTGAACGGCTTGGCTACTGTGATGCCCTGAGAGGTGATCTTGAACTCCCTCAGCGCTTTGTCATGATCGCTTCCTCTAAGCTTCAACACGACCAACGCTTTCCGCATGGTAGACTCGATCTCTACCAGTCTCAGGAGAATGATGCAGTCTGCAACTCGACTGAGCCCCACATTGGTTAACAGGCTTTGGCCAATGATTCCCGGCGCTTCCCAGGTGCACAGCGAACTAATCTGCTTGGTTTTGAAATAGTTGAGGAGTCGGTAAGCTTCCTTTCTGACCTCCTTCTCTTCAATGTACATTCCAAGATTGCTGAGCGAGTCAATCACGATCCTTCGAGGCTTAACTTGCCTGATGGGCTCATCAAGGAAGTGCTTGGTCCCATGGCTTTCAAGGAGAAGCTCTGGTGAAGTACAGATTAGCCTGAGTTTGTTCTCCTGTTCCAGCCGCCTCAAATCCCATCCAAAATTCTTCGCGTCTCGGTAGATTTGGTTGGGCATTTGTTCGAAGGTTACAAAGATTCCGTTCTCCCCGAACCGGGTTGCACCATTCACGAGATACTGCAAGCCAAGAGTCGTCTTCCCAGTCCCAGCACCTCCCGCAACGATTACTGTGTCGCCTGCAACGAAGCCACCGCAGAGCATTTTGTCGAGTTGAGTTACTCCAGTCCTTACGCGGTCCACCACGATCAGTCTGCCCTCCTTTTGAGCTGATTCGAAATGATTTCTTGAATCTGGTTGTCCCTATTCGTGTCGAAAGAAAGTACATCCAACTTACCGAACCTTTGCTTTACCAGAACGCCGAGATCAACCAAGTCTTTCACATCCGCCTCTATCTCACTAGCAGTTCTTCCAATCCTCCGGGCCACGCCCTCGATAGTATCAGTTAGCCCTGGATTGTTGTGAAAGAGTATCAAAAGATCCGCCTTGGTATCTGAGGAAAGTAACTTGCTATATATTTCATCCAATTTACCCTTGCTCCTTCAGCAGTATTTTCTTTACATTCTCAATGCATTCAGCAAACGAAGAATTTTGCTTCTGATCCAAACTCAAACCCAACTTCGCGCATAATCTTCGAACAATCGCCCTCCCCAAAACGCCCCCACCAACACCGAACGACCCGTTAAGTGCTGAAGAGAGCTCTTTCACGTGTGACGGAATATCTTCCCTTGACAGCCCAAGATAGGCAGAGCAATGACGATCGAAAGCCTCAGCAACATTCTTACCCAGAACCGCGGCTATGGTTTCCTCAACCGATTCAACAAGTGTTCTATTGAAACGCATCTCCAAGCTCGGTGCGTCAGTCTCATTACGGGTTAAAGAGGGCTACCAGCAGTTTAGTGTAGTCAACCGTCCCTCATACACTTTCTGCATCACAAAGTGGGAATATTCGAAATAAGCGAAATATGAAAAAAGGAGATGGCTTGGGAACAAGACAGAAAGAAAGCGTATCACTGAAGCTATTCTTTCTATTCATCCATCGATTCGAGTTGTGGTTCTGAGCACCGTTTTTGTCCTTGTGGTAGAGTGTGGGTCTAGTGGTGCGGGCACCGTAATTTGAACCGTGGTTTTCGTGTGTGTGGGTCAGCTGGTGCGGGCAAGCAAATTTGAACCGGCTTATATGTACCGGTAAATTGGGGTTGAAATCCCCTTACCCCATCTCTGAACTAGCAGATTATGTGGGTTCGAACGAGGGTGTAAAGCGGACTCCCCGCACCATGTTTTCGCGTATAACATATGCTAGACGTAATTTTCATGGGACGACGCGTGCTTGGGTGTGCGTTTCAACATGTGGTGTGGTTTTGTGGGGAAAACACGTTACCGATCCCTAATCGTGTTGGAGAACTGTGTTATCACAAACAGCTGCACAAATGTAAGACAAGTGTAGGTAATATTAGGGTTCGTCTATACGGGCCTACGGTGCAGAATCCGGATTTGATTAGCCCGCAGACTGCAGTCCTAACATGCAATTCATAGCGCTGATACCTGTTCGAGCTTAATAGAATACCCAGTTATGATAGCCTATGCCAAAACTGGACGAGCCCGCTCCAGACTTCTTAGCAGACTCAAACAAGGGGGAGATCACTCTCGCAGCTTATCGAGGCAAATGGGTTGTTCTATTTGCATACCCAGCTGACTTCACACCTATCTGCGAAATGGACCTCCTCGGTTTCGCGAGGAACAAATCCGTCTTTGATAGCCTAGGAGTCCAGTTCATCGGATGGAGTGTTGACACTGTTGCGTCACACTTAAGATGGATTGAGGAGGTGAAGGAAAAGACTGGTGTGGAAATAAACTACCCATTGATAGCTGATCCTGACAGGAAATTAGCTACGACATACGAAATACTCCACCAAGAGAAAGATGTGGCAAACCGTGGAATATTCATCATTGACCCGGAGGGTATTCTGAAGTTCAGCGCAACCTATGCGTTAGATGTTGGAAGAAGCGTCAAAGAAGTTGAAAGAATTATCAAGGTTCTTCAGAGAGCTAGGGAACTGCGGCATCTTGAGGACTTTGAACGCGCCTCGGAGCTGAGCAGATATGAAGCGTCAATCAAGGTAGATGAAATCCATACGGATCCTCTTGAAGAAGCCAAGAGGATCATTAGCGAAGCGGAAGGGGAAAGAGTCACACTTCGTCTCCTAGGGGGATTGGCTATTCGGCTACACTGCCACGGAAAGCACTCGGGTCACTTGCGAAATTATAATGATATAGACCTCTTTGGATTCGCAGAACAACGTGAGGAAATCGAGTTGTTCTTCGCGAAGCATGAATACTCCCCAAACGCGTCGTTCAACATGAACTCCGTAATGCTGGGTAGGTTACAATTCGTCAGTGCCAAGCATGCGAAGAGCGTCGATGTATTTCTAGACAAGCTCCGTATGCAGCATACTTTGGACTTTAGCCAGCGTATCCGATTAGACGATGTAACGATCCCGATAACCGACCTTCTCTTGGCCAAGCTTCAGATGGAAGGTAAAATCGAGGCCAGGGATGCCAAAGACATAGTGGCTATTCTTGAAGATCATGAGCTCGGACACGATGATGCCAAGGAAATCCTGAACTTAGATTACTTGGCGCATCTGTGCTCTCAGGATTGGGGTTTGTACAAAACCGTTACAGCGAGTTTGGAGAAGATCCGGCGAGTCATTGAGTCTGATGTTTCAGTTCAATGTGTCGGTATGGAGGCTGCGGAGTTAATGCGGAAAGTTGATGCTATTCGTGATTCACTAACTTCACGGCGGAAGGGGCTTAGATGGAGAGTTAGAAGCCTGTTGGGTGAGAGAGTGAAGTGGTACACGGTCGTTGAGGTGGACGAGGAAGAAGTCTGATAGCACCTGCTCGAAGTTGCGCAAAGGCAGGAGAGGCCACATACACTGAATACGTCGCTGCTATGCATCGCAAACCGGTCATCTAGCGAGCTGCCCTTAGATTAGTGCGAGCATTTTCGCTGAAGATCGCGTCATCGATCGCGTCTAGGATCTTGCCATTTAACTTGTAGATATTTGAAAGTCGTAGGAAAATACGAATATGAAGAGTTTCATTGTCTGTGCTACCCAATAGCGCGGCTGCCCTTAACGATGGCCTATGACCGAGTTCACTCGTTGACTCATTATCCCCTAGATACAAGGCTTCCAAGGCAATCATCGCATCTTCAGAATCCGTTTCACTCATGCACGCATTGAAGCGGCGGGTTGGCACATTCACGCATTGCATCTGGCCAGATCGGGTTGCGGGGCTGGTGAATTCTGAATTCTGGGTTCTGAATTGCGCCACCAATGGCGGGTTCGTCTCTACATTGCACGCCAGGTTGCTGTGAATCTCGGTGCTATCGGAGGAGTATTTTTGGCGGATGAGGAATCGGAATGAACAGAAGGGAGAACTAGATTCGATACGTCATCATATTTACTGTTCTTATCACGAATTTATAAGCGCAGCTCGAGTGATTTATCATCGGTCAACTAACGATGTCGTTTATCTTTCACTCACCAACCCGAATCAGCTTTGGCGTCGGATCATCAAAGAAAGTAGGTGACGAAATCAGGAACGCGAATGCAACCAAAGCACTGGTTGTAACGGACCCAGGAATTGTGAAAGCAGGCATAGCAGACGAAGTCATGACCTTGATCAAAAATAGCGGTGTCGAGGCACATCTCTTCGACCAAGTTCAGCCAAACCCGCGAGACACAGACTGTATCAAGGGCGCTGACTTTGCAAGAGAAAAGAAAGTGCAGATCATAGTAGGCCTTGGAGGAGGCAGCCCCATGGACACCGCGAAGTGCATCGGAGTCCTGATGACCCACGAAGGAACTCCGGTTGATTGGGACGCCAACAAACGGCTACTGGAAAGAAACATCACACCACTCATCTGCATCCCGACCACAAGTGGCACCGGTAGCGAGGTAACGAACTGGTCCGTAATCACCGACACGAAGCGCAAATTCAAGATGAGCATAGGTGGCAACTCCAAGATCGCCCCCTTCCTTGCATTAATCGACCCAGCCCTCACTGTGAAGATGCCGACAATAGTTACAGGATCCACTGGGATGGACGCATTGGTTCACGCGATAGAAGCTTACACTTGCCGTGTCTCTAACCCAATTTCGGACGCCCTCGCACTCCGTGCAATCCAGTTAATCGCACACAGCCTCCTCACCGCTGTCAGGAACGGCGGTGACATGCAAGCACGAACTGACATGATGCTTGCCAGTACTCTCGCCGGTATGGCCTTCAATAGTGCAGATGTTGCATCGGTTCACTCAATGGCAGAAGCGGTTGGCGGAATATTCGATACGCCCCACGGCATAGCCAACTCCATGTTCTTGCCGATCATATTCGAAACTAACATCCCGTCGAACCCGGCTAAACATGCTCAAGTAGCTGAACTGTTAGGTGTCAAGAGAGGATCCCGATCAGACCTCGAGGTTGCCAAGGAAGGAGCTTCGAAGCTCAAGCAACTCGCTAAAGATGTGAAAACACCAACACTCAGAGAATTGAAAGTCGATAAAAAGGATCTTCCCACCTTGGCCAGTTATGCTGCTGAGAACGTCGCTACCAAAAGCAACGCGGTTCCCCTTACTCAAGCGGACTATCTGCGACTCTTTGAGAAATGCTTTGCAGAATGACGGCAGTTCGACCGAACTACAGTAACTTGTTGAAAAGGGTTGATAGATTCTGTTGTTGAATGAGGAGCTCACTTGAATGGAGTACTCCATACTTTTCGTTACGGACCTTCACGGCTCCGATGTATGTCTGAAGAAGGCGGTGAATGGAGCGAAGGCGTACAAGGCAAATGCTCTGATAATTGGCGGGGACATAACTGGCAAGTTCGTTGTCCCAGTCATTAAGGGACCGAATGGGTTTACTGCGGAATTCCAAGGGACCAAGTACGCAGCCAAAACAGAAGAAGAACTGCAGAGAGTCTACAAAATCATGGCAGACTCTGGACAATACCCCTACATGACCAGTGATGAGGAATTCGAAGACGCTAGAGTCAGCAAGGAAAAGACCGAGGCAATATTCACTAACCTTGTGATTGAGCGACTCAAAGAATGGTTGAAAATCATAGAGGAACGAATGAAGAACACTGGAATAGGCGTGTTCATAACGGGTGGAAATGATGACTTCTATACGATCTCCGAAATTCTCAGAAGCAGTGAAGCTGTCACTAACCCTGAAGACCGAGTCGTTGAGGTAGGGGGACATGAAATGATCAGCTCAGGTTATAGCAACATGACTCCGTGGAAGTGCCCCCGAGATATACCCGAGGAGGAGCTTGCAAAGAAGCTCGAAGAGATGGCAGGCCAAGTGAAGGACCCTAAGAAATCCATCTTCAACATTCACGTCCCCCCATACGATACTCCAATCGACCTGGCCCCTGACCTCGATGCAACACTCAGACCCAAGATGTCAGGAGCCGAAGGTGGGTTCAAGATGGTTCACGTTGGGAGCACCGCGGTGAGGGGAATCATAGAAAAGTACCAACCTCTGGTTGGCCTACACGGCCACATACATGAATCCAGAGCGGCTGTTAAGATCGGCAAAACCACTTGCCTCAACCCTGGCAGCGAATATGGCGAAGGAATTCTCCGCGGTGTCCTTCTCAATCTATCCCCTGACAAAGTCGTCAACTATTCATTCTTCGCAGGGTAAGTGACATCATGTGAAAGCCGCAGACAACGCATTCGTGGGAGAGGCATTACGAATAGTCGAAAGCGCAGAGAAACAAGGAATCAAACTCAGAATAATGGGAGCAATTGCGATTCGCCTCCATGCTACCCGTATGCTTGAACAGAGTCAGACTCTGAAAAGAGATATTACGGACATAGATTTTGTTGGGTACAGCAAACAGAAAAGCAAAATCGAGGACCTGATAATACAAGCAGGATACGACGAACTCAGAGCCATGCTCACTCCAGGGCTCCTACTTAATCGAATGATCTTCATCAGCAAAGACCCAGGCAAACACATCGACGTCTTCCTCGATCAGCTGCAGATGTGCCACACGGTCGATTTCAAGGACTGCCTAGATCTCGACTACCCAACCATATCTTTAGCCCATCTTCTTCTTCAAAAGATGCAGATCGTGAGAATCAACGAGAAGGACATCAAAGATACGCTCGCGCTACTTCTCGAACATGAGATGGGGAAGAGTGACAAAGAGACGATAGACGTTGAACTAATCACTAAGACGCTATCGGAAGACTGGGGCTTCTACTACACCGTAACCACAAACCTAGGGAAAGTAAGAACATTCATGGACACATACAAGCTAACAGAAGAAGACAGAGCGGTGATCAACAAGAAACTCGACACTTTGATCAGCGCAATAGAAAACCAACCGAAAAGTCTGCGATGGAAGTTGAGAGCGAAGGTTGGCACGAAACAGAAATGGTACAATGAAGTCGAGGAAGTGGAAAGAGCAACCCATCTGACGGAAAACGGCAACAACAACTCCGGTGACGTTCCAGCCAATTGAATGACGAACCATCAGCTCGCAACGACTTCACATTAGGCCCGAAACCGAATGTGCAAGATCTCCTAGCCCTGATCACGACGGCAGACGCGTACCGCAACTTCATTTTCGGTAACCTTGAAGAATTTCACAAAGATATAACCGCCAAGAAATTCGGAACAGATATTTTGACTGCCTGGGATGAAACCTATCAGTCCCTAAAGCGACTCGAAGCTGCGGGAAGATCAATCCCGGGCCTAGAAACGATCTGGAAGATGCGGTCCACGTCCCTCGTAGGGGCGATGATGCTGGTAGTCCTAACTATGGTGTCCATCATGACGCGGTTGAATGTTTGGCTTTTCTATGGGTCCTTCTACGGAGCACTGATAATGCTGGCTGTTTCGGGTGCCTCAAGCTATCTCTCGAGTAGACGAATCAACGCTTACGTACGGAGACAAAGCGGGAGACATGGAGCCGACATGAAAACCATTAAGGCCTTTATTCAGAAGTTGTTGAATTCACTGTCGCGTTATTTTCACGTTACAAAGGCCAATGCTGCAAAGTATCCTCTTGACCTCTACAATGTTGACTACAGGCGAATACACATTATGAAAAGCCCGGGGTTCCGCAGAACATACGAAGTCATCATCGAGACCTGATTAGATACCTGGCAAACAGAGAGCTGAAGCGACTCCCTTTTCGCGCAGAATCAATTAGCTTCTAACAGGTTTTTCGTGGACTTGGCATATAGACGATTTTGGAAGTATATTCTTCAACTTAAGGAGCGAACTCTATATTGGAAACTCTCAAATGCACATTGGGTCGCAAAACACAGATTCGTAGACCTTCCTTGGCAACGGACTCGAAGGTATTCGTTAGAACCGCTTCAGGACTTGTCCGAACCATTAGCCCGTGGGGAGCCTTGGGTATGGCATTCGTGATGCCAGGTATCCTGAACCCTGCTTACCTGGGTGAATGGGGCGCAGGTCTGTACCCGAACTCATACGAGCCTGCCTCCGTGGGCGCGCTTGTTGTGCTTCTCCCAGTCATGGCCGTGTTCTACCTGTTCTCGGTTGCGATGCCACGTTCCGGAGGAGACTACATCTACGTCTCCAGGACACTAACGCCTGTTCTTGGGCTTGTAACCAGCTGGACCTTCTCGGTGGTCTTTTGGAGTTGGGCAGGCTTTCAAGGCGTGGTCACTTTCATTTATGGTCCGGCGGTCGACTTCATCGCACGAGGCCAAATGACCGGCGATCAAGGACTCATCAACTTGGGCCTTCTAATCTACAACAATCCGTGGGTCCTTTGGATTCTAGCGACGCTGCATACTCTGGTCATGGGGCTCATAGCGTGGAGGGGAACTAAGGCAAGCGTAATGACAATGTACGTTGTTTGGGCCGCCTCAACAATCGGACTCATCGCGATGGCCATATCATGGATGGGTATGCCCTCGCTTGATTTCTTCAAGGCCAATATGCTCAGAATGACCGGTGTTGATTACAACTCGATAATTACGACTGCCCGACAAAATGGTTGGACTGGGGGATACTATGCCCTGCCCACTATCTACGCCGGAGTTACCTACGTCATGCTCAACACTCTTGGCAACCAGGGAGTAGCCACAGTCGCTGGCGAAGTTAAGGAAGTTAAGAAAGCCACCTTCTTTGCACTGTTCGGTTCACTTGGATTGATGGCCCTCTACTGGCTCCCTCAGTACCTCTTCCTATTCGAGATTGGAGGACGTGATTTCACTAGCGCATCCGCGTACCTCTTCCAGATCGGAAAGAACCCATTCATCATAGAACCCGTATGGACCTACATGACTGCGATTGCATCGAACAACCCACTCCTAACCACGATTTACACGTACACATACGCAATGGCTAGCTGGGCAATCGGTTTCGGTGGCCTATACTTCAGCACAAGGGCAGTCTTCGCTTGGGGATTTGATAGGGTCTTTCCTGAGTTCGTGAACAAGGTCAACAAGAGAGGAGTCCCGGTGGGAGCCATAGCCGTGGCCACATTCGGTGCGTGGGTGTGGACTACACTCAACGTGTGGTTCCCGCAGTACATTAGGCTCATCGGATACACGACCTGCGTCTGGGCAATAGCTTGGGTTATCTTGGGAATTGCCGCGATTGCGTTCCCTTACCGCAGAAAGGAAGTCTTCCAAAAGTCCCCCGACGTAGTTCGAAGAAAAGTGCTCGGGTTACCTGTCATCGTCCACATGGGCTGGATGACCGTAGTTGTCGGAGGATTTATCGCATATGCAACCTTCCTCCCCGCAATAACTGGAACAAATGTGTGGTATTCATTTACACCATTCTTGACAACGGTGCTCACGCTAATGCTCATACCCGTTGTGATATTCTACGGCTACTACCTCTACCGAACACGAGTCGGCAAAGTGAGAATGGACATACAATTCAAGGAAATTCCACCCGACTGAGCTTATGGACGGAACTTTCCCTGAATTGTTCCCATACCTTTTCTTCACGCGCACCCGTGGATGATTGGTCAGTGAGTATGCAGTGAAGAGTATGAACGTCAAAGGCAAAGTAGCTCTCATAACCGGAGTTGCAGGACCTGCAGGGATTGGCTTCGCATCGGCCAAAAGACTGGGTCAGGAAGGAGCAATCCTTGCAATTGCCGATGTATCGAACGAGGTCGATGAACGAGCAAGAGAACTACGGGCACTTGGAGCCCAAGTCACACCTTTCAAGTTGGACATCACGAAACTGAGCGAGGTCACTGCGATGGTTGAGAGCTTGCTCAAGGAACGGGGAAGAATCGACATACTCGCAAACATAGCAGGTTTAGGACCGAGGGGAAAATCATTCAGCCTCGGCAAGCTTTTCGTTGACATGACAGAGGAAGAGTGGGACAACCAAATTGCAGTGAATCTGAAGACGACTTTCAACTGCATCAAAGCCGTTCTTCCAACCATGATAAGGCAGAGGTACGGAAGAATCGTCAACATGTCCTCCGTAACCGGAACGAATGTATCCGACCCCGCGGCCGCAGCTTACTCAGCAGCCAAGGCAGCTATTTCCGGTTTAACGAAAGCCCTGGCGCTCGAAGTCACTGGATATGGAATAACAGTGAACGCCATTTGCCCAGGCTGGATAGACACAGGACGAGAACTGGAAAGGAAAGCCGGACTTGCCAGCCCAATGAAACGTGCAGGAAAACCAGACGAAGTAGCCAACTTAGTACTGTTTCTGGCATCGGACGAATCATCGTACATGAGCGGACACGAAATAGTCGTAGACGGCGCTAACACTCTGCAGGAATACAAGGGCGAAGGAGAACTCGTCTTCTAGTGTAGGCACGTTACAGTCGTTAACGCTGAGACTTCGAAGAGAGTATCGATAAGCAATTCCGACACAAGAAAGAGGAAAGGAGGTACTTCGCTGGTCAAACTCCCAATTCTTTATCGTCCACGCACATCCTCAATCTCCAAGCCCAATCAATGCGTCAGGTCTGGTTCGCCTCACGACGCGTAACAACCAGTCAAATGCACCAAACTCAGAGATGCCATGATGCCCTTTCGCGAAATGCAGATCACTCACGACTAGAATGGTCAATATAGACAGTCACAGGCACTGATGCAAAGGGGTAATTTTCTCCCCACTTTTGCCACACGGAGTGTTACAACAGCTAAGCATAGTGTGATTCCCGCGATGATCGCTGGGGTTTGCCATTCAGGGATGCTTGTGAATTGTTGGCTTTCAACTAGAAGAGACCACGATGTCACAAGGGTAGATCTGTCGGCTCCGGGGACTGTCAATTGGAATGGTTGCCGGTTGGCGAGGGGTATGGTAGCTGGGTCCGTCGAAGTCATGCCCACGTAGACGACATTCCCGTCGGCGCCGTAGAACGTGCCCACGACTTTCGTGTAATCGCTTTCTGTGTTGCCGTTGTTCTGCACAAAGCCAGTGAGCACTATTGAGCCGTAGATGTCTCTCGTGGCATTAACCGCGTAAGCGTTCAACGCGAAGGTCACGGGCTGGGACTCGTGGAATTCCAGGCTGAGCGTGTAGCTACTTACAGCCCCTGAATTAGCCGCATTATCTTCCATCACATTAAAGCCAGCAGCCTCGCCTGGTGACAGGTTGTTGAGGAAAGTGTAGGCTGCAGGAAAGTCGATTATGCTTCCGTTTTGGGCTCGCAGCGTCGCCGAAATTCTGATCTGGGTGAGCCATACGTTGCCCGTGTTCAAGACTTCACCAACGACGTGCCAATCGCCATTCAGGTCAATGTACGTGGTTTCCTTCTGGAGTTGAGCGTTGATTGTAGCAAACGCTGGACGAAAGAGCCAAGGAGCGCTAATCACGAAAAGAGCAACAATGAACAAAACGGTGGTTTTCTTCAATTCTCGATCCAGCCTTCTCCTACCAGCCATTAGGCTTCATCTTGAATCTTGCGCCTCTCAGGAGTTGTCTGCATGGAAACCTGCAAATGTAAATATGCTGAACCGTTTCCAAACAGTATGGGAATTTGCATTGGAAAATCTCGGCAAGGTTCTGAAGCTCAAAGACGCTGTGTCCTACCAAGAGGGAAGTATTGTAAGCCGCACCTTGATCGATAAGGAAAGTGGCACGGTCACACTTTTCGCGTTTGATGAGGGCCAAGCCCTGAGCGAGCACACGGCCCCGTTCGATGCATTGGTCATAGTTGTTGACGGCGAGGTGGACATCACCATCTCAGGCAATGTGTCCCACCTGAAAGAAGGGGAGATGACGATCCTGCCAGCAAAGAAGCCGCACGCACTCAAAGCGGTGACGCGGTTCAAGATGGCCTTGGTTATGATACGAAGCCAAAAGTAGATAGGCCGAACAATCAGCCATAGAACCTCATGCAAGCCAACTCGAGTTGTCGGTGTCACTGAACGTGAGCGACAACGATATTCCCGGGGGCCTATCCAAGGACCTCTGGCGTGAGGTCGTCAAAGCAATTGAAGATGCCATCCCACTCTACGACAACATAAACGACCTCATTTCATTCGGAAGAGCGCAGAAGGCTAGGATGTACGCAGTACAAAACCTGGCACTAGCGGAGGGAGCGCGCGTTCTGGATGGCGGCATTGGCCCAGGCGCAACCTCAAAGCTCGTGTTATCAACGCTCAATTCGGGCCTATTGGTAGGGTTGGACGGTTCGGTGAGGCAACTCAAGGCCGCGAGGCAGAACTTGGCATACAACTCGAATCAGATGCTTGAGTTCGTTAGGGGGTCGTTTGAGTTCCTCCCGTTTCGGGACGAGTGCTTCGATGGAATCGTGACCTCCTTCGCCTTCAGAGATAGCTTAGACATGTCTAGGTCTATCAGCGAGTATTCGCGCGTATGCGATGGCAAGGGAAGTTTCGCTATCGCGGACATCGCCAAACCCGACAACCAACTGAAGAGGGCTGGAGCGATGTGGTACATGCGTTACATTATGCCCCTAATCGCCAAAGTCGCCGTCCGGGGAAGAATTAGGGGCAACCCGTGGCGAATGATCGTCCCAACCTACATCTCACTGCCAACAACGAAGGTCATCGTATCCATGGTGAAAGAGAAATTCGTGAAAGTCGAACTGAAAGAGTTCCTGTTAGGCGGCGCTATTGTCATAATCGGACGAAAATCTTGAATCAGAAACCTAAAACGAGCACGACGGAAGCATTCTTCCTTGGTGCAAGGGACTTCAAACAACTTGAATGGCCGGGCATACCCACCCTTCAATTGGTGGAATCACCCTACTACTACCTTTCATTCTCAGCGAGGAGGTAGTTGGTCGCCTGCGACCAAGCAGTTGGTCAGGAGCTGCCTGACGCAATCCGAAATAGCGGCATTTCACCCGTGAATAGGCTACATTTCAACGCATAATGGCAGCCAACGGGTAGTTCACCCTTTTCCCCAGAATGACGGGTATTGTCTTCACTGTGAAGCATTCTCCATTGGTGCTCATGGTAAACGTTTTCTGCTGGATTGCATGAATTCATTTTGGTTTGACATGTCTTGGAAATACACTGACGAGTACTACAAGAATAAAGACGCCTAAATCTACTTACCGTTATACTGAGAGTTCGATTACACGTCGAAGCCTTGTTCTCGCATTTCTTCCACCGTTGGAATCTTCACTATCATACGCGGTTCCCCGTCTTTCGTTTTGTACGCCATAACCCAGAGGGCATTGAGATCGACATGTCTGCCGCCTGGTAAGGTGTGGCGTTCTGGAATGTTGACTTCTTTGAAGAATGGTTTCCCGTTGGCATCGAAGTCAATTGCGGGTGTTCCAAACCAGAAGGCTTTCTTGTGTACTCTTTGAACTTCATTCCATACTCGACGGAAATCTTTTCGCTTCTGAGCCTCGACATCGTTCTTAGAGACTTCGAGGCCGCGAGAAGTCTGTAAGAGGACACGTCCTAGTGCCTTGATGTGGTACTTCTTTTCTACATGGTCAACGGCTCCGTAGTCTTTCAACGGATTCATGTTTACGCTGAACCATCGCTCGGATATTTTCGCGGCGGACCTGATTTCCTTCCAGCTTGAGCCCTCTTCATTTTTGTCTAGGTGTTCAAGGATTTTGATTTGATATTCATTTGGCTTGAAGTTGGAAATCGTCTTCTTTTCTTTCATCTTCATTTGTGGCACTTCAGTACAGTTGCTTTACTACAGTACAGTTCTTTACATTACCATTATAAACGCTTTGGAAGTGTATTCAATGCTTGGATAGCCATGGAACAATGGAAATACATTCGCATTACTGAGGAAGTGCACGACAAATTAACTGGCTTAGGGAAGAAAGGCGAATCCTACGACCAAATTCTAAGGCGGGTTCTGCCTGAATGAACATCGCGTATAGTTGCCCGTTCTGCCCCTGGCGTAAGTCCTCGACAACGATTCCGGAAATTCGGGCGCACCTGGAGGAAAACCACCGTTGAGTAAATGCCCAAGTTGCGGAGCGATTCTCGAATTAGTAGTCGGCACCGATTACACGAAAGCGCAAGCCATCTTAGGCACTAAGGCTTCGGGAAGCGATCTCACCAATGAACAGCTAGCCGTTCTGAAGTGGAAACAATCGCAGAAGAGGGAGGCGCTTTCCACCCTACTCGTCACAACGGAGCTGCTTAACATCCCCATAGCCAAACTGCTCTATGAACGTTTGAAGTCATCCTCGAATTTGAGTTGGAAACTAGGAGAAATAACGTACAAACTCAGCAGAACCGACGCCGCGGAATTTCTACAACGCTGGTCACCAATTGCTGCTCGCTGAATGCGTGACCTGCCGAGATAATCCTGGCGAACGGGTTTGCCGCCACGGGCTTGGAATGTGGGCTGTCGTTAGACATGACGACATCACGGGGTTATGGTTCGACCTACACGGCCACATCCACACAAATCATAAGATGGCGATTCTTCCGGCCACGAAATACCAAGTCATCATTCTGCCTTCGCATAAGTCACTCGTGCCAACGGAGATTACTTGATGCTTGAAAATGAAATCGTTGAGTTCTCTCCCGAAAGCCGAGACAGCGCCCTGAAACTACTCAGAGAACCAAACCTATGGAATACGATGGACCAGGAATTAGAGATCGCAATCAAAGAAGACTTGGAAGGACGGCAAGGAACCTTTGCGATTGAACTCACCGCGTTTCTACCTAAGCCCGCTCATCTAATGTTGCTGGGTTCAAGCGCCATCGGCAAAACTTGGCTAGCGAAGCAGACAAGCGCATTCATTCCCGTCGAATATGTGCAAACCCTAGGATCCTCTACGCAGAGGGCTTGGTTCTACTGCGGCGAAGCCATTTACAAACCACATCCCATAATTCCCATGAAACAAGTAATTGACTATTACAAGGTTGATTGGCGAAACAAAGTTGTCATAATTCTTGACAACGTGAGGCCGGAAACAATCAAGGACCTCAAACCGATAATGAGCCATGACGGACCAGTCATCGAACTCCAAACCACCGAACGAACGCAAGGCGGATCATTGAAAACCCGACGCGTGAAAACGCTTGGCTGCCCGGCTTTCGTGAACTGTTCGACTTGGCTTCAATGGGGCGCCGAGCTAACCAGCCGCCATTACTACTTAAGCCCGAAGGATAGTCCGCAGAAGTATGAGGCCGCCGCCAACTATCTCGACCAGGAATTTACGACGGGGCAAGCGCCAACAAGTAAGATAATTCCAATAATTCATGATGCAATACGTTACTTAGTGGGTCAAAACCTCAAAACGGTAATTCACCCCAATGTGATCGGGAAACTGAGAGAACGGTTCACGTGGAAATCAGGCCGCGACGTCCGCGATTATGAACGGGCCGCAACAATCACACAGGCCGTCGCGTGGTTCCATGCCCTACAAAGAGAGCGCACAGAGCAGGGCGACGTAATAGCGGATGAACGAGATCTAGCGATTGTGAACGGCTTCATAGAGCCCCTACTGCGAACAAGCCGGTACGGAACAAGCAACGAAGTGTTAGACTACTATGAACGCGTGCTGAAGCCCCTAGCCGCAAACGGAGATGTTCACCACGCAGACGCCGCCACAAAATATCTCCAAGTCTACGATCGGCCCATAAAACGCGACGAAATTTACCAATACAACACAGTCCTCGAAGGCTTAGGCCGAATCGAACTCATCCAAGACCCGCAAGACAAACGACGCCGCCTCATACGAATAACGGACACGCAAACACAACTATGAGGAATGGAAGTGTGCCAATGAAACAGGAAATAGATGCTAATAGAAAGTGTGTCATTGAAGAATCAATCATAACACCACACAATCACCTAGCATCTACTTTTCACAAATACTCTCCCGGGAAGTGTGTTATTGTGAGAGCTGGTTCTTGTTGGGGTTTGGTACACCGTTCGAGTCCAATTTATTGGATGGAGTGTTACTATGATAATATTCGTTTGGTTGTGGTGTAAATGAGCGAAGAACAACGGAAAACAGGCGGGCAACCGGACAACTTGAACGCCATGAAAGGCATAGGCGTCGAGCTCAAGAACTATGATCTGAACCAGGTTTCCGACTGCTTCCGCCTATTGCAGGTCATAACGGAAGCCGTTCTTCAAGGACGCATAGGCGCAAGGGCCGCGGGCGCAGCAAACAACGCAATACGAATCATCCTCAGCTATCACAGCGATATTGCCCAAGTCGCAGAGAACAAGCGATTAATCGAGGAATCTAAGCGTCGAATCAAGGAGCTTGAGGCCAAACTGGACGAATTACAGCAACCTGTTTCACGCGTGAAACAAGAGGCGAATCAGCCTTGAGCCTAGCTCTACAGGAACAAGAGGCCCATGAGATCCGCTTAGCCATAGACCACGTTCTATCTAGGCTTCCCACGGAGCGCATAGACTTCAAGAAACTAGCGAAGGGTTGGCCTGCCTTCCAATCTGGGTTAATGGTCTATTCAGGCTTGAAGAAAGGCGAACCATTCAACCCCTTCCCCTACCAAACTAGGGCGTTTGATTCCTTCTTTCTAAATGAGAAGACCGCCCTGCAATGGTCGAGGCAGACGGGTAAAACCGTGTGTACGGGCGCGTATGTTGTTTACCTTGCGAAGCAGGTTCCTGGGTTAACTGCGCTGGTTGCTTCATTCAGGCATGAGCAAAGCGTTCTATTGGTGGATGCTGTTTATGGCTGGTCAAAGTGGCACCGAGATCCAAGCTATGAAGCGAACCTTCCACGTCGACGGGCTCAAACCCACGTCTATTTCGAGAACGGTTCTAAGTTGTTCGCGGTTCCTCACGGTGAGGCCTCGATGGGGCGAACCTTGGATTTGCTAATCTTTGACGAAAGCCAAGAGATTCCGGACGAAGACCTACGGGCCAGTTCGCCAACTACCGCGGCAAGTGGTGGGCGTAGAATCTGGATTGGGACCGCGTTTGCGCCGGAAGGGTTCTGGTACGAGATCACGCAGGCCCCGCGGAAGCACGGTTTCAATTTGATTCGGGTTCCATATCAAGATGCTCTAGCGCCTAATGGTCCGGTGATTTCTGAGGCGGTTGAAGCGGACCGTTTGCTTTTGACGCCTGCTCAATGGAAAATGAACTACGAGCTTACAGCCATTGCGGGCGTTAACAGGTTCTTTGAACGCGACCGCATCCTGGCCTGTCACAGTGTTGGACCGTTAGAGCCGATTCCTAAAGACGCGCTATGGCTTGCAGGGCACGACCACGCAATAACACACGATGAATCTGTTTTGATGGCCGGTCCTTTGGTTAATGGTGTTTGGCATCAGAACCTTGTTGTGAGTTTTCCGCGAGGTATGCCTTTGAATCGGCAAGCCGAACGCGCCCTAACCGTTCTACCGGCAAACTGCACACTACACATAGATTCAACCGGCGAGGCGGGCGTTCAAATGCTAAGCGAATACGCTAGGCTTTCCGTGAACGTTCGCGCTTTCGACTACGGCAGGGCGGACGCGAAACCGCACCTAATGAGCCAGCTATGGCAATGGATCCAAAACGGCAAGGTCCGAATCTATGACCAAGCCACAATAGACCAGCTCATAGCTTTCCGGTTCCATCTTTCAAGCACCGGGCATGAGATTTACGGAGATGCAAGCCACGCGGACGACCGGGTGAACGCCCTTGCCTTGGCGATTGAAGGGGCCGCGCAAACACGCGAAGACAAGGGCGAATTTTCAGCCCTTTTCGTTGGCGGCGTGAATGATGGATCGGACCTAGCGGGCGCGATTGAGCGATGGAATGAGGTGATGTAAGCCTTGAAGAAACTGTTAGAGGACGTTCTGCCGCATCCTTGCCCTGAATGTGGTGGTCGCTTAATCCTCACGAAATGGGTTCCCGAAACCGAGCTGGAAAAGAAACCGGTGATTCAAGTTCAATGTGACCGCTGCCGCAAATTCCTAGCAGGCCAAGAGGAAGCGTTCTCAAAATGACAATCTCCACCGCTGTTTACGTGATGCAAGTTCTACAGAAAATGCGTAGCTTAGATGAACAGATGTCGCAATTGCGCAAGCACCTTCTTGAAGTGAACGCGGCGGAATGTCTTACGCCTCATTGTGGAGAACCGGCCCGGTGGCCTAGTCGATGGTGTCGTAACTGCCGGATCGAGCGTACGCGGATGCTTGGAAGGGAACGCGCAAGACAGTTCAGAGTCAACAAACGTAACGCGCGTAACGCACCCCTTACCCCTTCTATTGGGACGAATAGCAATGCACAACCCATTCAAGAAACAACCAATCTCGCCCAACCCTGCACCATTCGAGACCAAGGAAACCCTAGTTAGATTTCTTGGCTCACTAGCTGGGAAACTTGTAACCGGCGAAGTTTCCGTTCCACAGGCTGAAGCAACCATTCGCATTATCGGCAAATTCTACGAAGCATTGACATTGAAAGATTTCGCGCTCGCCATCATCACGCCTCCCGAACCTGAACCAGAACCGAAATCTAAAGCCTACAACGTGACAACGGACGAACAATCAGCCAAAATGGACGCCCAAGCGAAAGCCGGTAATGAACTTCTCAATCGTTTCAGCGAACGCGGAGTAATTCAGTGAAGGGGTGAGAACACAAATGAATGAAGAAGAACGCAAACTATCCGAAGCCGAATTTGAAAAAGGCCTAGGCGACATGGTTAAGACGCTAAAGATGCTGAGTCGCGTTTCTCCGGCTTGGAAGAAAAAGGTAACAAGGAAAATCGCCGAAGCATTCAGCGAAGATGAAGGCGAATCAGAAAGCGAGGCTAAGGCAGCGCGACCGGTGAGAACCGAAGACGGAATGACAAAGGCGTTCAACGCAGAAATAAAACCGGCTTTGCAAAAGCGTTTCGGAGTCACGCACCAGTGACCGGAAATCTGGTTGGAGGTGAAATGTGAATGAGTGCAATTAGCATCCCGCAAGAACCCTTCGACATGAAGAGCATAGGCTTCGATCCCAGCCAAGAAATTCCATTGGAAAACATCAACCCTGGTAGGCTTTCAGCTACCGCGAAAGTCGAATTGACCGTCCTACACGAAGACGGTTCGATGTTACGCGAACTTTTCATCGAAAAGGTTGGCCGAAGTCAAGAGGAAATAGCCAAGGACATCAAAAAGGCCGAAGCTCAAGGACTTTACCAAAACAGCGAAGATTGGCAACGAATCAGAATGCTTGAACGACGCGAAAAACCGAAAGCGTACATTTTCCGATACAAAGGCCTACTCAAAGAACTCAACGACTACATCAACGGTGTGTCGGTGGATACTGGCCAGGGCATCAAAACAGTCAGCGAAGGACACCCACGGACTTGGATCATAGGACGAAATGATTCATTCGGAAACTTAGACATTGAACAAAACTACGACAAAATTCTCAAGTACCACAACGATAGCGGCCGATTCAGCGAAATCGTTGAAACCTCCTGGGATTTCGTGAAGAAGCAACGTTAAGGTGACTGGCGATGACGGCCCGCTTTTTTGTTAGGTTTACCAGCTGGGCCCAGCCTTCACATTTTCGAGGTGAAATCAAATGGTGAATGAATTTACATGCGGCGATTGCGGCCAGAAAGGTTCTTTGAACAAGGGGCTTGAGGAAGCAATCAAGCTCTGGCTCAAAGAGGCTTGAGGGAAGGGCTAGTTCTCTGAAACCTTTATGCCCTTCACGGCCTCAACGAACTTCTTGAACCCTTCCGGGTCTTTCTGCATCGCGTTCTGCATAGCCACCCACAGATCCGTCTCGGGAACAACAACCGTCCCAGCGTAGACCTTCCTAAGCTCCGACCACATCCACGGCTCATCTCGATAGCATTTCTCGTAACCGCGCTGGTCGAGGATATGCCCTATTGCGAACTCTCCGACTTCATAAGGAACCTTGCTGAGCGTGCATCTTGTCTTGAAGCAGTCGCGCATTTCGTGGACCGAGATATGGCCTTGAGTTGGTGGAATTGGTGCACGTTTCAAAGCGGTGTGAAAAGCTGAGCCCAGATATTGAACCATTAGGTTGTAGTGCTCAAAGCTGAAGGGGTGTCCTTTCTCGGTGCTGAACGGTAAAGTCACACCGGATGCCACGATCTCTTTTAGGAGTGTTACTGGAATCAGGGAAAAGTAGGGTTGTGGGTTCGTCTTGCGGTCCTGGAAGTTGAACCTGAAATATTCTTGGCTCGGGTTGCTGGCAAGATAGGCTTTCACGCGTTCCCAGGTCTCGGGTGAGTTGAATTTCAGAAGTTCACTTATGCCCCAGCCGCAATGAAGCATGAGTTTCAGCATGACGTTGTAGGGTTTCGAGGCGGAATTACAGACCGCTTGAGCCTCTTCCCAGCTTAAGCTGCCTGCCTGCCTTGTGCTCTTGGGATGCTTCAGGCGGTCCGCGGGTGGATAAATCCCGTGGAAGCGAACCCAGTTCTTCATCGCCATTAGGGCCAAGTGTTTGCCGACTGGGGTTAAGCCGTTCGAGTTTTTGGCGTGTGTCCAGAAGGCGTTAACGTCCTGCTTCGCTTGGCTCAAAGCCTCTTGAGGCGTTAGGGCCATGCCGCTGAGTAGTCTTCGCAAATAGTGGCGGTAGGATTTCACCGCGTGTTTGCTTAGTTCTTGATTTTGGATCTTGCTTTCAATCCACTGGTCGATGAGGGGGGATTCTTTCGCCCATGATTGGTCGCTCAAGGTTCTTACCTGCACCATCTACGGTATAACTTACTTATGAATGTACGCTTTTACAAGAACTACACTCGGCAGACATGGGACGAATGCGCAGAAAAGTATGTGCCCTTACAGGGCCAGCTTGTCCCGTTTCACAGAATCCTTCTGGATAACATAAAACCACGACCGGCTGAGCGAGTACTTGACGTTTGCACTGGTCCAGGCGAGCCAGCTATGACCATCGCCGCAATGGTTGCACCAAACGGCCAAGTCGTAGGAATCGATCTATCCGCCAACATGACGGAAATCGCGACGAAAACCGCTGCAAAACGCCAGCTCCAAAACATTCAATTCCTCACGATGGATGCCGAAAAAATCGAATTGCCGCCGGCAAGCTTCGATCTCGCGGTATCGTGCTTCGGATTTCAAATCGTAACTGAGCCTGAGGTCGCTGCCCGGGAAATCCTTCGCGTCCTGAAACCAAATGGGCGTGCAGGCTTCACAGTTTGGAGTACGGGAGACAGAGCCACCGCCATAGATGTCCTGATTGGTCCCATGCTTGAACACGCGACGCCCGATGAGAACGGCTACTTACCCACACCATACGAGCTCGGGGGACCGGGCGAATTGGTCGAGATGCTGCAAAAGGTAGGGTTCGAGAAAACCAAAGAGGTACGAACGCCTGGCGTTTGGACTGCCCATACCGCCGAGGAATACCTGACAATGATACTTGAGGGGACACCGCTCGGGCATTCCTTAAGCGAAGAGGACCCTGATGTCCAAAAGCTAATTGTGAAGAAGGCTCGTGAGAACATCGAACGTTATGAAACCGCCCAGGGCGTCAGTATTCCAACTGAATGCGTAGTCGTCCTCGCATCCAAGAGCACAAGCACCTACTAAGTTGGTGGAGCTTCCATTTTCCTGAGTGAACGATTCATTAATCAGGTTTTGAACCAATGCTTCTTCCAAAGTGCTAGACTCTGGGACAAAGAACGCAGTTGGGACAGATGGAATTCAAGGAACTTGGAAAGACCGGAGTGAAGGTTCCAGTTCTCGGCTTGGGAACATGGGGCATAGGAGGCCGCAGTAGTAGGTACACTGCTGCGGATGCTCAGGCCGTGCAGGCCCTACGGATGGGCTTGGATCTGGGGATGCTCTTCATCGATACCGCGGAGTTTTATGGGCATGGGCATTCGGAAGAAATAGTTGCGGACGCAATAGGCGACAGGCGAGAAAGTGTCTTCCTTGCAACAAAAGTTTCACCCGAACATTTCGGGCACGATGACGTGTTGAAGGCCTGCGAAGCGAGCCTGAAACGGCTCAAGGTTAGCTATGTAGATCTCTACCAGCTTCACTGGCCCAACCCAAGCATTCCAATTTCGGAAACGATGAAAGCTATGGAGCGTTTGGTTCTTGAGGGAAAGGTCCGGCACATTGGTGTAAGCAACTTCTCAGTTCGTCAGACCCGGGAGGCACAAGCATCCCTCTCCAAAGCCACATTAGCCGCGAATCAAGTCGATTACAGCCTTCTTGACAGGTCAATCGAGAAGGACTTGCTACAATACTCTCAGAGGGAACACATCACCGTCATCGCTTACAGCCCCCTCGCGAAAAGCCAAATACCGAAAGGCGGGCGGGGAGGGAAGTGGCAAATCCTCGATGATATCGCAAAGAGAAACGAGAAGACTAGGTCACAAGTAGCCTTGAATTGGTTAATCGCTAAAGAGGGGGTCGTAACTATCCCGAAGGCAGCCTCGCTTGAACACGTGAAGGAGAACGCAGGTGCCGTCGGCTGGGCCTTGAGCGGGGAGGATCAGAAGGCTTTGGAAGACGCCTTCACGTAAAGTCCATAACACTTGGAAGGCGCTGTCTCTGTCCCAACCTGAAGGAGAATTCGAGTATGTCGCTCGGGTGGCCGCGCGCATTGTGAGGATGTTTCAACGTTACACCCAAAACATTGACCCCGAAGATGAACGGTTCATAGGCTTCATCGCACAATACCTTAGGGATAGAGATGTGAAAGACCCGAAGGCGCTACGGTACTCAGAGCTCTACAAGCTCATCAAGGAAGGAATTCGCACGTACCTCAGCCAACGAGAATCATCGTCGAGCGCTAGAAAATGAAAAAAGTCATCATCGTGACAGGCACGCCTGGGACAGGCAAGACGACTATATCAAGACAACTCGCCGAGGAGATAGGCGCGCGTTACCTTCCACTAACACAACACGTTTCCTCATACGGGTTGTACAGTGGAGTTGACGTGCGCAGGAACTCCAAGGTGATGGACCTAAAGAGAACGCGAGCAGACCTGAAAAGGCTCCTTTTGAAAGAAGACAAAACCATAGTTGTTGATTCCCACATACCCGACGTGATAGCCCCAAAAAGCCTCGTCAAACGCGTCCTCGTGCTACGCTGCCACCCCAAGGTACTCAAATCTCGACTTCGAGCGAAGAAGTGGAAACAAGAAAAGGTCCAAGAAAACCTGCTCGCAGAAATTCTCGACGCCTGCTTGCTTGAGGCGGTAGATTACTATGGGTGGAGGCCTGTTTTCGAAATTAACACTTCCCATGGGAGTGTGAGGCGCTGCGTGACTCTGGCGAAGGCCAGTCTAAGGGGCAAATCTCGAAAGAAAGGTCGGAGTTTCGATTGGATAACCACGTTGAACCGCGAACATTCACTCCTCAGATACTTGAAGTGAAATAGGTTGGAGAAACCAAAGAAGCAATACTTGGTAGTTAGCTGCACAAAATGCGCCCGCTACCTTCTCGCCGTCTCGGACAAGAAAACTAGATCATGTCCTTACTGTGGGAAACGGGTTTCAATGGAAACTGCCAAGATTGTTGCGCGGTCAGAGAATCCTGAAGAGGCTCGGTCAGCTCTTCAAGAAATGAAGGCGCGTGAGCACGGGGGCCGACTTGCTGTTAAGGGTTAGCTCCGATAATGTTACTAACCCGTCATGCCATGGTGGGGGAGAACTTCAATGTCATCGTTACCAGACCGACGGTTCATGGAAGAAATGACTGTCCTACTTCAAAAAGTGGTCACCATTTCGACCTCTGGCGGAAAGAATTATACCGGTGTGTTGTCCGGCGTTGATTCGCACACGCTCAACATTTGCCTAACAAACGCCAAAGATGATTCAGGGCATATCTTCCACAAACTCTTCCTCAACGGCAGCGCCGTAGCCCAGATATTCAGCGCTGAGAAACCCTTCGACCTCCAAGCCCTAGCGGAAAGGCTTGAGCGTGTCTTCCCAAGGATGGTCAAGACGAGCGAGGGAGCTGGCGTGATCCTTGTTATGGACAGAATTAGGGTTTCGGAGAAGGGAATGTTGGAAGGTTCCGGGCCGGCTGCAGAAAGAGTCCAGAAGGTTTACGATGAGTTCATGCGTGCCCAAACCCCGACATAACCCAAGCCTCTGACCGAATTGTCGTTCGAGGTACGGAACAAAGACCTACTCGGCCGAATAGGCCGACTTCACACCAAACACGGAACCATAGAAACTCCCCTGCTTCTTCCAGTTGTCAACCCAAACTCCCAAACAATCCCAGCGAAAGAGCTGCGCAGCAACTTTGGATTTGACGCTCTAATCACCAACTCTTACCTAGTATGGCGGAGGCACCGGGAAGAGGACGCAGTGCCGAAGATACACGAATTGCTCAACTTTGACGGCGTCATAGAAACAGACTCGGGCGCATACCAGATTCTCCAATATGGCGATGTGGAAGTTCAGCC
>Ga0116138_1000462_pt1 | contig 24610 bp, 18 predicted proteins | sample June2015DPH_20_1_2_FD_88971 | JGI IMG/M metagenome (GOLD analysis project Ga0116138, IMG submission 88971) | Peatland microbial communities from SPRUCE experiment site at the Marcell Experimental Forest, Minnesota, USA - June2015DPH_20_150 | ecosystem: Environmental > Terrestrial > Soil >... | reverse complement strand
CTCGACAAGTTCGGCGCCTGGATGGCGCTGAACGGTGAGGCGATTTACTCCACGCGGCCTTGGAAGATCTATGGGGAGGGCCCGACCAGGGGCGCCGGCAGCTCACTGTATCAGGGTTCAGGTCCGCGATTTGTCGCGGGCGATGTCCGGTTTACAACCAAGGGGGACGCTCTCTACGCCATAGCGCTAGGTTGGCCCGAAGACAGAAAACTGGTGATCAAGTCCCTCGGCTCGGATTCCTCCCATTACCGCGGCGAAATCGCCAGAATCGGACTGCTTGGGTCGGATTCCAATCTCGTGTGGTCGCGTAACGCGGACGGCGTCACCATCAACTTGCCGGAAAAAACTCCCAGCGATTACGCGTATGTGTTCAAGATCAATCCTCTGCGAGCGTGAGCGGCATCCGATTGCAGAAGATCTGATACCCGTCTCTGGAAGGTACACGTTCGCCGCGATTCCGACTCGAACAGGCGGACCTCAACTCGTCCCACATCGACAAACGCGCTGACGACTTGTTTGCATCGATCCCTTTATGCTCTGTGGTCTCACCATCTGGGCCGATCGGCTCAGGGCCGGGCCTCTTTGGTTTTTACGTTCCGGCCACTCACCTCAACTGCCGGTGCGGACTGTCCGTGATTGGCCCCATGGCGGGGATGCTCATGAACTGCTCCACACGATCCATCAGCAACGGATCACACTCGAGTGAGCGCACCAGTGCGGTCTCGGTTCTCTGCCGACGCACCACTGTTTCGCGGCACAGTCACAGCAGCGAAGCTTGCCACTCATTGATATCGGGGTTCGTCGCCAGTAGTTCGCGGAAGCAGCCGGCCTTGTGCAGGCGCTGCTTGTTGTAGCATCCCACCCCTAGCCGGTGATCAAATGCGCCTCACTGCGCAGTTTCAACTACCGGAAGGATGACGCTGTCAACCCATGTCTCGTCTTCGCCAGAAGGGATATCTCTGAAGAGCCACCACTCTTCTGTGTGTACCGCTGTTTGTCCGGGTTCCAGGTTTTGAAGTGGCCCAAGGGTCTCCAATTCTAACGAGTATGGGTCCGTATATGTTTCGAAGTTGCAGCCGAAATCAGGGTACTTCGCGTTTCTGCGTACTTCTGCCCTTTTCACGAACAAATGGCCCTGACGGAAATAAGCACCCCAACCAAATGGATTGTAAATCCCCGTCATTTGCTCCTTAAACCTGCACGCGGGATTCTGCTCCTGGTGGAGTTGAATATATTTCGTGCCGATCCTCCAGCGCGGATCTGCCAAATCGGTGTAGCACCACAAGGCTAAAACACCTTCGGGCAATAACCTGTCCGCGGCGACCGGCGCTCGCGGCGGAAGAGGCAGAATGGCCTTTCCGCCCCCTGCCATGACCGAGAGTGCCCACGGGGCCATTTCCGTGGCTTCTTTTCCAAGATTGCTAATGCGATGAGTAACGGAAACATGTGTTCCCGTTCCAGCGAGCTTAACTTCGACCTCTTTTTGTAAGTTTGTTCCCGGATGTACAGCTTCTGGTGGCGCGGTAAAAATGAAAGCGTCCTTGTACCTGCGAACGGAAACTGGAACATTGTCGGGATAGTAGGTGCGCTCTACTTCTGGCGACACCCAGAGCCTGTGTCCGCCATAAACACGAAAGACCCCGTCTCCGCTCCTCCCAGCATGTTCGGGTACTTCGTGGAATTCATTGTGCTCTCCCCGGAAGCCAAAAAACAGGATCCGAGGTCCGACCTCCGTCACAATAATCAGTTGCACCGTATCGTTGCAAATCCTAAAGGTCTTTTTCCATCCCTGATACTCTACCTCATCTGCTTTTGGTGCGCTGGCTCCGACAGTTTCTTGCATGTGTATGCACCTCCTGATTCACAGCGTCAGATCAAGTTTGTTTACTTGTGTCTTTTGTGCATTCCGACCACTAACCACGGCATTGAAAGCAGTTTCACTCATCTCTCGTTGCGGCAGTTGCAATAATCTTCCTCACTCCTTCCTCTTCCGGCTTTTGCTCGCTACTGCCATTGCATGGAGTCAGATGTCCTTCTGCCAGAAGAAGCCAGGGGTAGTGGGCATTCTTCACCAGCCGTCCTCCCGTCTTCACCAGCTGTTGCTGCAGACTCCGTCAGCGAGCAGTTCTCGATTCGCTTGGGCAACGCCAGCCGCCGCGACAGATTCTCCAAGTTGTAAGCCAACAGGCTCAATGCCAGCCGCATCTGGTTTGGGCGGAATCGATGACAAGATAAGCGGGTCATCTTCACCGCCTGCTTGCCTTCCTTGATCGACTGCTCGGCCGTCTCCCGCTTGTTGTAGAACCGCACCACCGCTCGGCTCGGTGTCTCCGCGTTGGTCACAATGAACCCCACTCGCAGGAACAACTCCTCAGCATGAAACTCCACCTTCGCCACCACTCTTCGCGCCATCTTCCAACTGGCCACCTGATACAGAAAGCCCTTGAACCACACGATAGGCTTCTCATTGGGACGCCCCACCGCTGGCCTGGAGCACTCAGCCATGGTCGGGTGGAACCTCAAAGTTCACCAGCTCGTTCTTGAATCCCCGAGTGTTGTAAGCGCCGTAAGCAATGCCAACAACCATCCATACGATGCCCAGAAACTTGGCGTGCCAGCTCAGGCTCCACCACAAGAGCAGACAGATGAGGAATCCTGCGGTCGGCATAAGAAAATTGTAGAAAGTTCTCTTACCCTCCCGGACGAAATAATGGTAAAAGGCAGCGGCATTGACGCCCATGAATGCCAGCAGCGCGCCGAAGTTAAGAAGCTCCACACCGCGCTCAAAGCTGAGGGTCATAGCTCCTATCAGAGCAATGACGGAGATGAAGAGCACATTGTTGCGAGGAATTTGCCGGGTGGGGTCGATGGCGCCGAAAAACCTACGTGGAATGGCATTGCTTCGGCCCATTCCATAGAGAATGCGCGCGGCGCCGAGTTGCGCGCCTGCTCCAGATCCGATAGTGGCAATCAGTAATGTGATGTTGATCAGTGAAAACAGCCATGGACCGGCGGCACGCCTCGCTACATATACGAAAGCCGTGTCTACATCGGGGAACGGAGTCGAGACAGGCCATACGAGCTGGGCGGCATACACTTCGACGGATGCGAGCGCGCCTGTAATCAGGCAGACCAGAACGGTGGCGAGCAGTATGTTGCGGCGAGGATTCACTGCTTCTTCGGAGAGCGTGGAAATGCCATCGAACCCGATGTACGTCAGAACCGCCAGCGAGGTTCCGCCCAATACTGCCCCTGTGGAGTATGTGTGAGGGTCATAGAATGGCCGAGTGAAAAACCCCGCGCCCTCGTGCGGAATAAGGCCGACATATCGCGCTGCCGCCGCGAGGAATATCACAATTACCACGCTCATCGCCGCCGCCAGAGTAGTGTTGATCCGCGCCGAGGTTTTGATGCCATGCAGATTGAGAAAAGTGAAAAACAGAACGAAGATAAAAACCCAGGCAACGTAGGGAATACTGGGGATGAAATTGAGTGCGAATTTGCTGCACAAGATAGTGCAGATGAGCGGATTGAGTATGTAATCCATCGCCATACTCCATCCGGTGATATAGCCCAAGACTGGATGGAGCTCCTGTCCCACATACGTAAACGCCGACCCGGCACTTGGATAGATTCTCGCCATTCTGCCGTAGCTGATTGCAGTAAACAGCATGGCGACCATGGCGATGAGCACGACCGTCACGGCATGGCCATGCGCGCGCATGGTCATGACGCCGTACACCGGCATCGGCGCAGTCGGCTGTATGACAATGAGGCCATACAGAATGAGATCCCAAAGCCCCAGCGCGCGACGCAGTTGTGGAATCTTTCCGGCCTGGACACAGGTATTCGACATACTCAGTGGTTGTTCCTCTTCTTGGGTGACGCGTGCAGTGTAGACAGGAGATGAGTCCCGGCGGACGCGTGGATGCCCGACACGTGAGCCGTAGAGATTAGGGCTTGCCAGCTTTCATCAACACCAGTCCACTTCTCGAAGAGGCGCATTCTGCGCTGCACAAACTACCGGTGGTGCGGACGGCTACTGGACACAGAAATCCTGTGACAATCTGCTATCTTCACCTTGAGGCGCGGGTCTCAATCCGGTTTCTTGGAATCTTTCCCTACCGCCTTGAGAGGAAGCGTCAAGGCGTCGACATTCCATCCGCCAACTTCCAGTTGCGGACGGCCGTCGAGTACATGCGGTGCAGAATAGCGTGCCACCACAACGCGTGATTCGCCCGGCATCAATGAAAAATAGTTATCTTCCCAAAATACAGGGAGTATCTCGTCTTCCTGCTTCTCTTCATGAATCCCTAGCTGAACCTGGAACGCGAGGTCATGCGAGGGATTATGTAGCTGCACGCGGACTGCGTTCCCATTGGGTTCTAGCGTTGCGGAGGCTTCCAGGCGGACCCGTGGCAATTGGTTGAGCATAGTTAGGTCTTCATAAGCAGAAACCGGAGTGTAGTATGGGTGTTGCCGCTCCAGATCCCACTCGAAAGTAGAGGGTTTGCTGGGCAGCCAGTAGAAATTGGAACTCAGCACCTCGCCGCCGCTATCCTGGAGCGTCAGCTTGACGAACGAAACCTTGGGGGCAGGAGAAATTTCAGGAATGACAAGTACCCGCTGGACGCTATCTGCCGGTATGTCCAACTTGGCTTGCCGGGAAAACTTCTGCTGCAAGTCGAAATCATAAAGCACAGCGGTGACGGTGAGTCCGGGGAAATCGCGGTAAAGATTGTTGACCACAACTACGCCACGATCATCATAGGAATACTGCACATGCAATGATTCAAGAGCTTTCTTGGCGCCAAAGTAGCCACCCGCCGGCTGAAGAAAGTAGTCGTAAAGATGCCAGATAACGGATGGCCAAGCGTTGTTCAACATCCACTGGATCACGCCCGTCGAACCATACTTATTGCGAGCAAAGGCTTCGAACATGGCTCTTTCGCCGTCATAGGCCATCGCTTGTGATTTCGTGACATAGTCATCCAATCCAGTTGGCGCTCCGTAGATGGCATCCATCGCGGCGTTGTAGTTCTTTAGGTTGTTGTTCTCGCTTCCCGCACCAGTGTGAAAGTTCCAGACGTCGTCGACCGGCCACAGGTGGTCCGGTGGGATCATTTTCCGCAGGGAGCTTTTGAGCGGAATTGCAGCCCCGGGACTCGTCTCCGTATTGAAGCTAAAGGCCCCTCCATACCTGCTCGTGTCGGCTAACCAGTATGCTGGCGGCACATAGTCGTAAGGCCCGGTCATCTTCACTCCCGATGCACCGGTAACGGACGTAGGCATTGCAGACGCCGAGGAAACGTAGGGATTGGGCCACGCAGCTTTGTGCAGCACCTCAATATAAGCCTGTTCGACGTCGGCAGGCGGCGCATAGTCGCTCCCGTTCAACCAGACCAACAGACTAGGATGGCTGCGCAATCTCAATATCTGTGTGCGTAATGACTCCGTGGTGATTGCAAGATCGCCGGGCGCCCATGTTTTCCACCTCTCCATGTGATCGCAGCAGCACCAACCGGCGACCACCAAGACTCCCATCTTGTCCACAAGATCGAAGAACTCGTCACTTTCGAGTTTTCCTTCCATCCGAACGGCATTCAAGTTCATGTCGCGCACGTATTGTAACTGCGTCTCGAGTTGCTCCCGCGAACTGCGAAGCAACAGTTCTGGGGTCCACCCGCCGCCCCGGACCAGAATCTTCTTGTGATTGACACTGAACAATAGAGGCCGGGTGTCTGTGTCAACGAGCTTTCCGGCGTGGAACCTCTTTCCGGGTCGAGGAGCAGGTCCGTTAAACTCGGCAGTGATTTCTCGAACGCCGAACTGAATATGCTGCTCATCAGAGACCTTTCCAGCAATTAGGAAGCGCATGTCGAGGGAATAAAGATTCTGAGGGCCAACTGGAGCAGGCCACCAAAGCTTCGGCTCGCGCATGCGTAACTGGGCGAAGTCCTCGGGCAGGAAGCGAACGGAGCGCGCTTCGCCCGGCGACAGTTTCACATTCTGCCTGAACTCAGTGTTTTCGAACCGTCCCTCCAGGACCCCCTCGACTGCCGTGTTCGAGGCGTTGCGGAGCTCGGCCATGACAGTTAGATCCGCTCGTTTCAATGTATCGTCGGGAAAGTGGGTGATCACTTGTGGGTATCGGACCGATACGGGCCCGCTGGCCGTTAGATATACATCTCTCCACAGTCCCATGCTCTTATCGGGTGGCGTCGGGTTCCAATCTACAAAATTAATCCCAAAATCCATTTCCGTAGGGGCAAAGGTCTCGACTGCCAGCACATTGATTTCATTTGGAATCATAAAATCCGTTGCGTTGAAATCATAAATCCGGTATGCCCCTGCAACATCTTTGGCATCGGCTAGTTTGCGGCCGTTCAGCCAAATGTTGGCTCGATTATTGATTCCCTCAAAGTGCAGCCACACAATGCGGCCCTGGTAGTCCTTCGGCAGGCGAAACTCTGTCCGGTACCACCAGGAGCAAGCGTACGGACTGTCCTTCGGCATTGGCAATTCTGCATAATTCTGTCCGATAGGATAGCTGGTGCCTGGAATCTTTCGCAGGTTGTCCCCGAAGTAGACGTCTTTGAATTCTCCAGCACCAACCTGGGCAGCTAACACCGTTGTGGGCACAGTGGCTTCATACCAGCCGCGTGGCTTGAACGCAACCGTGGAAATGACTTCTCCCCCTTGCGTTGCCTTGCAGGAGGACTGCAAGGCCCATCCTTGGTGCAATTCCAGTCGCCCCGGTGTAGCCGGCGCAGCAACCGCATGGAGGATGGGAAATAGGAATAGAACAAAGAAGGTCACGAAGATAGGCTTGCTAGTCCTACAAGTGATCTCTTGGGCTGGGGTGGTCTCGCGTGTAAACTTTTTCATGATTCCTCCAAAACTGGGTACAGCGGCGAATCGTGAGGAGAGCACCCTGGCCCACGTCCGCCGTGAAACAGGGTGCTCATCCTCGACTTTCATCTAGCTAAAAGATCAACTTCAGTCCCAACTGCAGGATGCGCGGGTTGTGCGCCGCACCAGCGGCCAGAAAGCCGGGAGATCCAAGAGTTCCACCGAGGTTTTCCAACTCTGGATGGTTGAACACGTTGAATGCTTCCGTGCGGAATTCGAAGGCCAAGTTCTCTTTGATCACAAAATGCTTGAACAGAGCCATATCAAAGTTAATACGGCTTGGATTATTTAGGATGTTTCTACCAGTGTCGCCGAAGGTCAGGCCGCGAGGGGCCGCAAAGGCACTCCCGTTGTAGAAGATGCGTCCGAAGCCTGAGTTCGGCACTTGGACGATGCCGGAGCGCGGATCGCCGACCAAGTCAACGCGCGAAGTTGTGCCGACTCCGTTGGCCACCCCGGCGTTATCGCCATTAAAGTCCACACTAAAAGGAGTCCCAGTGTTAAAGAGGGTAATTCCTGAGAATTGCCATCCGCCCAATAGGGCATGTTTTAATCCCGCCGTCTTGAACAACGGCAAATCCCATACATAGCTGAAGGTAAAAATGTGCCGTTCATCGAAGTTGGAGCTGCCGCGGTTGGAGGCAAAATCGTACGCGTTGACGAAGTTGCTATCGTAGCGGTCCGAGGAATCGTCGATGGAATGGCTATAGGTGTATAGGCGGCGCTTAGTGTGAGTTGGCCTAAGGCGCGCCGCAGGGAGGCTTGCAGGGCATTGTAATTGGAGTTTGCTGCATACTGCAGACTGGTGATGTTTCCGTAACCAGGGTAAGGACGAAGTGGGTCGCCACGCGTTCCGCAAGCCGACACGCCCAAGTTGACGGCTGGCCCAATGGGCAGACCCTGAGCGTTCACGGCGTAGGGAATAGGAACCCCGCTGGGGGTCGTTGCGTGGATCGGGACGCCATATGCATCAAAAGTCGAACCACAGTCACTGGGGCTGATCGCTTCGCCCACCTTATACGGATCCTGACTGAGAGGAGTCGGATAGAGTTGGTTGAGATTGCTCTGAAGGGTCAGATGGGTTCCTTTGCTACCCACATAGGCAATGGTAGCTACAGTATCGCGAAAGACCTCGCGTTGGACGCTGAGGTTCCACTGCTGCATATAGGGCCACTGGGTCTTGGTGGGAAGGGCGACTATGCTCAGCGGAAATTGCGCCTGCTGACCGGTGTTGCTGTAACCCACAATCTGAAACTGCTGCTGTACGCTAACCACGGGTGGTGAGTCTTCCAACGACTCCGTATTGGCCTCGTTGCCATTGGTGTGGTCGAAGAAAATGCCGTACCCGCCACGAATGGACGTCTTGTTGTTGCCCCACGGGTTCCAGGCAAAGCCCACGCGTGGCGCGGGATTGAACAGGTGTCCTGCGCTACAGCCTACAGGTACGTGTGCAGTCACGCCGCACTGGACGATGCCATTCGGCAAATTACTGACCGAAGGAGGCGCACCGTTAGCCGCAAGGTTGTGGACAACATCGTTCTGATCAACCGTCGTCTGCCCTTGGACGTAGAGAGCAGGCTCAAAATTGAAAGCCTGATGGTATCTTTCACGGTAGGTTCCGAACAGGCTAATTCGCAGCCCCAAGGTGAGGGTGAGGCGGTCGGTAATCCGCCAATCGTCGTTGACGTAGGGCTCCAGAATTTTATAGCGATTATAGTACTTCACAATAGCATTCTGTTGTCCAAAACTATAGACATTGCCCAGCAACAGGTCAGCGAAGGGATTGCCACTCGTGTTTAGGTCTCTGGTAGGGTCAAAGGTCAAATAGCCCTCGGTAAACCCCGCCGGCAATTCAAAACTCTTTTCGTTCTTCTGAGCCGCAACAAAGTACGCCCCTAATGCAAGGTTATGCCTACCGGCGGTTTTAAAGAGGTTGTCGCGGTAAGCGTAGGTGGGATTCGTGTTGTACGGGCCGTTGAGACAATTGCCTGGATCCTCAGCAAAGTTACCATAGATGCCGGCGGGGTCAATCAGACTAATTCCAGGCATTACACCGCCGCCATTTCCGGGGAAGATATCGGTCAAGGGGAAGTTGGCGGGGCGCTGCCAGTTCCCGAGGCTTTTGAAAGTGAGGTGATCTGTCGTGTAATTGGCTACAAATTCGTTCAGCAGAGTTGGCGAGAGGGTGGTCGTGAAACGGGCTAGGATTGCTACACCCGGCCCATTGAAATTTGTCGCAATCGTAGGGAAACTAGTTCCATACGACCAAAGTGGAGATGCTGTTTGTGTCTCCCAAGAATCGTGGATGTAGCGGAACGTCAGTCGTACCTTATCCGTGAAGTTGTGATCGACGCGGACTAGTTCCTCACGCCAATGGGTTGGTTGGGCCGGAGATGCACTGAAGAAGCACGTCACGCAGGTTGACGCGTTTGCTCCAGTTGGCTTGGAAATCTCGGCTAGCAAAGCTGATGCGACAGCTGCGTTTGCCTGGAATGCAGGGACAATATTGAGGTTCGGAGTGTGCCCCGTGCTATCTGTGTATCCGGGCACAATAGGACAGTCCGTGTAGTTATTTGCCGCGGTACACAAGTCGCTAAAGTCCCCACCGCGTTGTGCCAATGACGGAACAGGTAAGTGAAAAATCTGTCCCGGAACTATATCCCTGCGCCACTCTTCGGACCAGAAAAAGAAAGTCTTTTTCTTGTCCTTGTTGTAGACGTTCGGAATATATACCGGACCTCCGATCGTATAGCCGAAGTCGTTCTTCTTGTATTTTGGAGTCACTCCGCTGCCGCCAAAGTTAGGACTGTTAAAGAGGTTTTGCGCGTTGAACGCGTCGTTGCGCACGAACTCGTAAACGTTGCCGTGAAATCTGTTCGTGCCTGATTTAGTCTCGGCTTCTACCGTCCCTGACCCGTTGCGGCCGTACTGCGCGCTGTAGTTAGAAGTGAGAACCTTGACCTCGGCAATGGACTCAATGCTAGGGGTCACGTTCAAAAGGGAGTTGCTGCCATTGTCAGTTGTGTCGCCACCGTCGAGCTCCCAGTTGTTGTATTCCGTGCGACCGCCGTTTATGCTGTAGGAAGTATTACTGCTCATTCCGACCGAGCCTTCGTCATGGCCAGTCTGGTTGTTAACGCCGGTCGCAAGTGTTACCAGTTGTGTGTAGTTGCGTCCGTTCAACAGAAGCTGCGAGATCTCTGTCCCATTCACCGTACTTGTCAGATCCGAGGTTTGCGTCTCCACGGCTACTGTGGTGCCTTGGACCTCCACTTCCGTGCTAACTGTGCCGACTTCCAGCACGGCGTCCACGTTCGCCTTTTGCGCCACGTTCAAGACTACACCCTTGACTTGGTACTTCTTGAAGCCAGTTGCGGTGACAATGACGTCATAGCTCCCGGCCGGCAAGCCAGACACGTTGTATTCGCCGCTTGCATTCGTCACCGTCTGGCGGTTAATGCCATGGTCTGGATTGGTGACCACGACCGCAGCGTCTGGAACTGCGCCGCCTGATGAATCTTTCACCATGCCGGTGATAGAGCCGGTATTCTGGGCCCAAGCCACCCCGCAAAAAGTCACCATCAACAACACGATCCGCAACACCACGCGCCAAGTGTTCATTGTTAGCCACTCCTTTTCACACATCAGCCGAAACGGCCCTTTTATCCGCCCGCAGCACCGATTTGTGCGACTTTGACTCAAGACCCGCCAAATAAACCCGTTTACTGCTGTTGCGGCTTAAACTAAACATGTTTACTAATCTTGTCAAGCAAAATCTTTTATGAAGACAACATTGATGTCTTCCCTGAAAAGTGACCTAGCAACAAGTCGAGATTCCCGGCAAAACTAGGCCCGAAGCCACCAGGAATTCAGCCGTTTCCGGCTGACTCGAGAAAACTGATATCAAGCAGAATTCGTTCCTTGGACTCTTCTATTTCGGGGAGGACAACATCGCGCGGGAAAATGTCCCGGTCCAGTGAGACTTCAGCACTCTATGGGCGGACCTGACCTTTTCTCTTCCTGTTTCTTTCTTGTTTGATGCCGACGACTTCAAAGGCGATTACGAAAACCGGATTCGCGGCAGAATTGTGCTGTTGGCAATGGTGTTTCTCGAGCAGATCGCCTAACCAGTGCGAAGTGGTGCCGTGGATTCACGTACCACAAGCTTGGGCTCAATTTTGCGATGGATGGGGGCAGCAACCCTGCCTTCAAAAAACGCGGCTACGAGCTCGAAGAAGATCTCAACGGCCGAAGCTCCGAGTACCTCCATCGGCTGCCGAATCGTCGTGAGCGGGGGATTATAAAACGTCGCGGTAGTCACGTCGTCAAAACCAACGACGGAGCAATCCACCGGCACCCTTTTACCAACTTGCGTGAAGGCGCGAATTGCACCGAACGCCGCGAGGTCGTCGAAAGCCAGCAACGCCGTAAATTCTCGCTTGCGCTGGAGAAGTTCCCGAGCGGCGATGAAACCTGCCTCGTAGCTCGTGCCTGGCAATTTCAGTTGTACAACGAGCTTCGGATCTATGGTGAGCCCCATCTTCTGAGTGAACCGGACAATTCCCTCCCATCGGCGGGCGCTGTCCACAATATCTGTAGGACCCTTCAAAAATGCAATCGCACGATGCCCCAAATCGTACACGTGTTTCATGGCAAGATAAGCGCCTGCTTCGTTCTTGATGGAAACGGAGCTGATTTCTGTTCCTTCCATGTCCCTGCCAATCAAAACGATTGGGATCTTACGCTTCTTGAGGGTAGTCAGAAGTTCGGTCTGTAGCAGGGTCGAATTAGCAACGCCGATGATTCCCTCGATCCTTCGGGCAACCAATTTCTGAAGGCTGCGCCTGAATTTGGCGCGGCTGTTTTCGATATCCAGCAGGACGGGAAGATAATTGGAGCGAAACAGAGAAGCGTCGATCCCCTTCAGCACAGTCGCACAATAAGGATCAGTTATATCCGACAGAAGAATAGCCACAGTGGCGCTGCGGCTGCTGAATAGCGAGAGGGCGAATGGGTTCGGAATGTAACCTAACTTCTTCGCTGCTGCCCGCACTCGATTCTTTGTCTTTTCCGGTATGTTTCGCGCCAACGGAGATGAATTGAGCACCATGGAGATGGTAGTGGGCGACAGTCCTATTTCCTTTGCGAGTTGACGAATCGTGATCATCGGTTTCGAAGTCCCGCGATATCAAACAAAAATACTCGACAAGGCAGTAAGATAGCACCGTGTCCGTCTTCAGCGCTAGTGGGAGCGGCTGCGCTCCCATGGAAGATTTCGAGGCCAAACATCGCGATGCTTCGATTAACAGGGGCCCTATTCATCCCATCTTAATCGAATTTAACGGGTGTGTTTAGGGGCAAAGAAGTTTCCGTCCGGGACCGGCGGATGCGTCCTAGCGTTCAAGTGTTTTCATAAAATTCCTCCAACAGGCTTGACAACGTCGCCGTAATTAGGATAAACCGGTTTAGTAAACATGTTCATAGTTTGTTGTGGCAATCTCCAACAAGATAATCGTGGTAATTCGCACACATCCAAGTGGATTTCGGATTGTGCGTCACGGAGCAGAAATGACAATCCGGCACACGTGAACTCCACATCGTCAGAAAAACGGCTTTGCCATATGGACGCGATTGAGCCTGAGGGGAGGCTTGAATGTCTGCTTACGAAAGTTCTCAGCAGTTATTTGAGTGGTGCAAGATCCGACCGGAGGAGTTGTCCACTCATCGGGATTCAAAAATAAAGCTAAGAATCCTACCCAAACCGTCGGATGTCTACGAGGACATCGCGTCCACGATGATTGAAGAGGTTAAGCGCAACAACGCTGCTAATAGCCCGACGCGTTGGATTCTTCCTTGTGGGCCCCGTGGGCAATATCCCATCTTTACTGAAAGAGTGAATCGCCAGCGGATCGATCTAAAAAATCTGCACGTCTTCCACATGGATGATCACCTTGATTGGCAGGGCCGCCACCTTCCGCTGAATCATCCCTACAGCTACAAGGGCTGGATGAGCAGGAACTTTTACGATTGCATTGATCCCAGTCTCAACGTGCCCCTCGAGCAGAGGCACTTCCCCGACATTTCCAAGCTAGACGCAATGGCGGAGGGAATGGAACAGGTCGGGGGAATCGATCCGGTCTACGGCGGCATTGGTTACCGTGGCCATATTGCGTTCAACGAGCCACCCCGTTCCCCGTGGTACAGAGTCAGCAAAGAAGAATTCCGGAACTGTACGACACGCATTCTCCACTTGAACGAAGACACGCTGATCGCACTTAGCCAACGAGGTGCGGGCGGGTGTTCTGACGTTATCCCGCCGATGGTCATCACCGTTGGAATGCGTGAACTGCTTGCGGCACGGCGAATTCGGCTCTACAGCGAAACGGGTGCGTGGAAACAAACCGTTATCCGCATTCTCTTATTTGGCAATGTCAGCCCGGAGATTCCTGTGACTTATGTCCAGGAACACAGCGATTGCGTCGTGACGGTGGATGCTGCGACGGCAGCTTGCCCGCCGCTGGGCATATAACGAAACGAGGCGTGTGATGGAAAGAAAAGGCGTTGTCGTGGTCGGCAGTCATGTTCAGGGATTGTTCATGCGCGTTCCGCGTTTCCCCGTTGCCGACGAAACCGTGTTGGGCTGGGATTTCAAAGAAGCTTTGGATGGAGGCAAAGGTTCGCATCAGGCAATTGCGTGCGCTCGCCTGGGGCTCCCGACGCATTTCGTGGGGCGCGTGGGTCGGGATCGTCTAGGTGATACCGGGGCGTCCTGGATGGCTGAAGCGGGTGTCGACCTTTCCTACCTGGTTCGTAGTGAACAGACCGCGACCGGCTGCGGCTTCGTGATGATTAACCCAGAAGGCATTCCCGCAATGACCACAGCGATGGGGGCAAACGCGGAGTTTTGCAACAAAGACATTGACTGTGCTGAGGCTATCTTCTCGCAGGCAAAGCTCGTGGTCATAACGCTTGAGATTCCCATCTCCACGGCACTTTATGCTGCGAAGCTGGCCAAGTCTCTGGGGGCCTTCACAATTCTCACACCTGGCCCAGCGGAACCGATGCAACCCGGCGAGCTTGCCGATGTCGACCTGCTCGTTCCAAACGAGAATGAAGCAAGTACCCTGCTGAGCGAACTACCGGACTTGCAACAGGAACCCCGCTGGCTTGGCAGGCGTTTGCGCGAGTATCTCGGACTCAAGCAGATTGTCATCACCCTCGGAGAGAAGGGTGCACTCGTTGTGGACGGAGAAACCATCCAGGTTATTCCGGCCCTTACGGTCAACGCCGTAGACACTCCGGGTGCGGGGGACGCCTTCACCGCCGGTATTGCCTTTGGCCTCTATCATGACGCTTCTCTTGTGGACGCAGCTAATTTCGGGTGCCTGACGGCAGCGCGGGCGGTCACAGTCCGCGAAAGCATCCCGAGCTTCGGGACCTTGGCGGAAATTGCCGAGTTTGCGAGGGACAACCGGTTCGACATACCCACTGGCTTGCGGGCCGTGACGGGTTTGAACAGACGTCCAACAGCCAACGCCGGCAGCAGTAAGCGCACCAACAGGGCATTTAGATCTTAGAATGTCGATAAAGGATCAAACATGCCGCTTGTCTTAAAACTTATTCAGTAATTCCAATCCTCTAAGAAAGAGCAATTCATGGACCTCGAAAAACAGTTTGCGGCGCTTGAACATCGCGGCATTCTCTCGCGTGGGGAGCGAATGCCCCCTATCGCCAGTCGGCAACCGGGGAATACTCTGATCTGGGAAGGTCATTTTGAAAATCTCTGCGCAGCTGGAAAGGCTCTCAAGCTCCTCGAAACCAGTCCGGAACACACCCACCTTCTCCGCCACTCTCGTTACATGGCTCCAAATCCGAAGGCGACGGTTCCCTAGACCGTTGTACCTCCAAAATGAGTTCACCTTCACGAATGCACGAAGGCTTGAAACTGGCAGATGTGAAAAAACAAACACGGCCGTTCGCTAACAGGGGTTTACAAGACCGTTGTAGCCCAGAGGAACTGTGACAAGCCAAACCGAACGGAATGGTAGGAGTGGCCAGGAGGCTGAAGGCGGCGGTATGCTAATTCTACCTGCCCGATTCGCACTGACCGATTTTCGAGCATTTTGTTTGCGTTAGGTGGTTCCCAGTTGCGGCCACATACTCTCATTTGCAGTCTATAGTTCAGCAAGAGTTCAGCAAGTTTTTCCATGCTTAGCGGGCAAAGTTGCAGGCCTTGGGACGTTACCGACCCCTTTCCTCGACGGCGAAGCCGGTCGGGTCCACACGCGCAGATCACCCCTCGTCAACGCCGAGAATCGTATCCCCCGTTAGAACAGCGGACTCATACTTCTCTGCGCAACCGGCGCCTCCTTTGTTCTTCAAGTACTTACGGGCACCTCAGTCGGGACCAATTGGGGGTTTTAGAGCCATTTCGCGTATAGCCGCACTTCGCGAGCTGCTTAGGGGTTGGGGCACATGATAACCCTGGTGTCCCATCGAAGATACCGGCCATCGGTGTCATAGTAGATGTGCCATCCCCTAGCGATGCATAGGGCAACAGTGGCCACTGGTATCCATTTACAGCCGAACCGACGTTCAATTTCTTCGATTTGAGAATCGTAAAGGCCGATTGATTTCCAGATTCCATACTCACCATCTGGACCGCTTGGGGGCTTCTCTGTAAAAAGCTTCCACGTCTGGGCTGGCGTAATCCACTGTAAGCGTCCCTTCAGTTGCATGAGCGAGGGACCTGCATTACCAAAATTATGAAATGTTTCAATCAAAGATTTTGGAACCAAAATTTGAGCAGAATTGCCCTTTAGTAGCTGAACAGACTCGCCATGGTCTTGCATGACTGTCCAAACATCCTCCTCAATTCGCCGTGGAATTACGGTCTCGATCCGCAGCTTGGAGCCGACCATGCCTATGCCTCCTGGCTCAATGAGGTGGAAATCTGGTTCAATCGCATCACGCAACGAGCTCTTCGCCGGGGAACGTCTAGCAGCGTGAAGGAACTGGTCACAAAAATCGACCACTACGTCAAGAATTCCAACCGCAATGCGCAGCCTTTCGTCTGGACCGCCACAGCGGATTCGATCTTCGCTAAAGTCGAACGACTATGCGAACGTATTTACGGGACAGCACACTAGTACCCAATTCGCCTAAAGGCGCGTTTGCGAACCCAGTGAATTCAGCTTGAGAAGATGGCCACGTCCAATCGCAAACGATGCAAGAAGGAATCTGAGAACTACTACGAATTTACTACAGTGCGGTGTTTTTGCTCGTTGGGAGAGGCTTAGAAGGAGCCCACTGATTTCGAGCTAGAAGGTTGATTCTAAAAGAACTGGCGGAGAGGGGGGGATTCGAACCCCCGGTACAGGTTTTAGCCCGTACAACGGTTTAGCAAACCGCCGCCTTCAGCCTCTCGGCCACCTCTCCGCGGCGAATGATCTCGCAAATTGTAGCGCAGACCAAGCGCCAGCAACAGCCAGAAATTTTGCCGGGAGCCTTTTTGAGTTCGCGAAATGCACCCCTAGCCTTTGGTGCGCCGCAGGCCATTTTTGACGGCGGGAATGACCAAAACACTGGATCCTGCGTCTAAACAATGCGAAGTTTCCGGGCGTTTGGACAGCCCTATCCAACCGTCCCAAATCTTTTCTTTCCTACGAATTGGACCTACAATAAGGAGGATTCGGGCAGACAGTGATCCAATTGGAACCCGAACTGAGTTCGTTGGCCAACGGCAACAGCGCTCCCCTGGGAGGGTTTAGACCCTCCGGCGAAACATTTGCCCTCGTTAAGCCGTATTCAATGTAGGCGCAAACCTAAAACTGACTGTTCTGAGTGTTTCCCGCGCGGGTGGTACCTGGCGGATCAGCGAAAGGAATGGCATGAAGACGTGGCATAAGGTCGGCATAGGTCTCGCAGGAGCAGCAGTCTTGGGCGGGATTGTGTGGTTCAGCATCAACCAGGCCAACAAAGGTGTGGTGACCGTACAGACTTCCAAGGTGGCCAAGCAGGAGGCGCTCGTATCCGTCGTAACAGCTTCGGGGGAAATCAAGCCGACAACCTACACGAACATCACTGCACAGGGATTCGGGCGGATCATCGACATCATCGTTAAAGAAGGCGACCACATCAAAAAAGGTGACCGGCTGTTGATGCAGGAAAACGTGCAGGCCAATGCCGACGTGCAAGCCCAGTCGGCATCAATCAATTCCACCCAGTCCGGCGTGCAAGCAGCAGAGGCGAGTTTCAGGGCCGCACAGGCAGATTTGATTCAGCAGCAAGCCAATCTGGAAAAGGCCAACCTGGACTTCCAGCGCGGACAGGGCCTTTTCAAGGATGGCCTGATCCCTAAGCAGGATTTCGACCAGCGCAAGACCTCTTACGACGCGGCAGTGGCCGCCGTGGATTCTTCCAAGGCCCGCGTGCAAGCACAGAAGGCACAGCTGGACCAGGTGCGCGCGCAACTCGATCAGAGCCGGGCAGTGCTGGTCCGGACCAAGGACATCCTGCAGAAAACTACCTACTTTTCGCCGATCAATGGAATCGTGAGTTATTTGCCGGTGCGCCTCGGCGAATATGTTGTGCCGGGCATTCAAAACGCCACCGGCAGCTTTCTGATGACGCTTTCGGACATGTCCGTGGTGACGTCTGAAGTAAAGGTTGACGAAACGGACATCGTAAACGTCAAGATCGGGCAGGACGCCGACGTGACGATTGACGCTGTGCCCGGAAAAGTTTTCAAGGGTAAGGTTACCGAAATCGGCTCGCAGGCGGTTCTGCGGAGCTCCGGCCTGGCCACGACGCAAACAACGACGAGTAACCAAGAAGCCAAAGATTTTAAGGTTGTGGTCACTCTGGACAGTCCGCCGGAGAATTTGCGGCCGGGGCTTTCCACTACATCGAAAATCAAGACCGCCGAACGAAAGAATGTGGTTGCCATTCCCATCCAGGCGCTGGCCGTGAGGTCACGCAAGGATCTGGATGAGGCCGCGAAGAATGGCAAGAAGTCCGACAGCGTCACGTTGGCCGCGCCTCCCGCACCTGCTCCGGGTGACCCGAAGAAGGATGAAGTGCAGGGCGTGTTTGTGGTGAGTGGGAAGAAAGCAGTGTTCCGCCCTGTCGAGACGGGCATTTCGGGAGTGACCGATATCGAAATCACCAAAGGATTGCAGGAAGGCGATGAGATTGTGGTGGGGAGCTACAAGGCTCTGCGCACGTTGAAGCCGGAAGCCAGCGTCAAGGTGGATAATTCTGCCCCCAAGAAAGCGGAAGAGCAGCAATAACCAGCGTCAACAGGGAGAATAAAATGCCCGTAGAGACATCAGTTTCGGATTCCTTCCGCCAGGACTTAGTGGATAGCGGCATTGTGATCCGGACGGAGGAATTGACGAAAGTCTACGAGATGGGCGCGGAGCAAGTGCACGCATTGAGCGGCGTGGACGTTGATATCCGCAAGGGCGACTACGTTGCCATCATGGGGCCGTCCGGGTCGGGAAAATCCACGCTGATGAACTTGATCGGCTGCCTGGATTCGCCGAGTGCCGGGCGCTATTGGCTGGCGGGGCGCCTGGTCAGCGATCTTGACGATGATGAGCTTGCTTATATCCGGAATAAGGAAATAGGTTTCGTGTTCCAGACTTTCAACCTGCTGCCGCGCGCGACGGCTTTGCACAATGTCGAGTTGCCGCTAATCTATAACGGCACTCCCGCCGAAGAGCGGGTGGAGCGCGCCAAGCAGGCGCTGGAACGCGTTGATCTGATCCCGCGCATGCATCACAAGCCCAACGAGCTTTCCGGGGGGCAGCGCCAGCGCGTGGCCATTGCGCGAGCCCTCGTTAACAATCCCTCCATCGTGCTCGCCGACGAGCCCACGGGCAATCTCGACTCCAAAACGGGCGAAGAGATCATGGCCTTGTTTGAGAATCTGCACCGCCAGGGCAATACCATCATATTGGTTACGCACGAAATGGATATTGCGCAGCACGCCCACCGCGTCATTTTCATTCGCGACGGCAAGATCTTCTCCGACGAAAAAGTCGCCAAGAAAAAGGCCGAGACGGACTGAGCTGCATTGTGCGGGCGAAGCCGCTGGCTTGACTTGCGATTGCCGCAATTCCTGTGGACGTGGCCCTATCGAGCGGCGGCGGCGTCCGTGGCATCGGACTCCGCAAGAGTCTCGGGCAAGGTGAGGTACGTCCGTGAGAGCCGGTCATGCCAGGTGAGACCGTCTTCGTCCCAGATCGCCCAAAGAAATCCTAGAAATAGCGTGCCAGCCGATAGCATGTAGCCCAGCGCGCGCTGTAAGTATTGCTTCGCTGTCGGGTTCTCTCCCGAAATGCTGGCCACCTGCAGGCCTCGAACCATCATCCCCGGCGTGGTTCCTCCGAAAATGGTGAACAGGCCGAAATACTGGACATACACGAACGCGAAGGTAAAAAAACACACCGCGGCGCTCAACTTGCTAAACGTGAAGTGACCTCCCAGCGAGCCGAACAACGCGAGGAATCCCCCGTATGCGAACGCCAGACATGCTGCATCCACCACCGCTGCTGCGCGTCGCTCCTCGATCGAGGCCACAGGAAACACTCCAGAGCAGAGCCGTGTCACGCTCTCGGCCGGCAGTTCTGGGAGTGCCGCCTCTCGTTCCGGGGGCAGGCTCACGTCAATCAAGAGCCGCGTTTCCACGGGTTCCTGCTTCCGTGGAGGCCGTCCGATCGCCACCGTAAACGCAAAGGCGTCGCGTTCCGGGAACGTTTCATCAGACGGAGGAAACTCCTCGACCGCGACGTTTTCAGGCCCGGCTGAGACATGACTCTCGAAGGGCAGTTCAGTTTGCCCCTCGCCAATGCCTGCTTTTCGCCGCCGCGCACGGTAGGCCTGGAGGCGCTGGTTCAATTCACCACGCCATTCCCCGTCGGCCTTCGCGTTGAGAGCCAGATTTCCTTGTGTGGAATGGGAGCCCTCCTCTTCGGGATAGGACTCCGGAGAATCACAAAAAATACACGTGCGCACGCCCTTGGAGAGCACTGCGCCACATTGCGAGCAGATTTTATTCACCGGTGCGTTTTGCGCTGCGGACGCTCTCACTCCGGTGAGGAGGAGCCTTTCCAGATTACCACGCTCGGGGGAAGTCAAGCACCAAGGAGTGCAGGGACGTCGCCAAAGAAGCAGCAGTTCCGGCGGGGGCTAAAGATTGTCCTGTTGTGCGAGCATTTCACGGTTGTGCGCGATTCGCCGGTCCAACGCCACCGCGGCAAAGTACGCGCAACCCGCCTGCTCACGTTCGGCCCAGGAACGCAGCGAGGGCACGATCCAGGCGAACATTTGCCGAGTCAAGGTCAGAAACGAATGATAAATGTTCACCGCCTGGAGTTCGTTACGGTCTTCCTGACGATCCGGGCACAATTGGAGCAATTGCATAACTCGTCGGTAATCTCCCGCAGACGCCACCGTGCGAATTCCGGTCACATCCCTCACTTCAACCGACAACGGATGCCGCGAGGAGGAAGCCATCAGCGACCGGCAGTAGGAGACAAAGAACATCCAGAGTGTGGCCAATGAGACCACGAAGATCAGCGCGGCCATCATCGCGGCACCGCCACAAGACGCGCCGGCGCCAGCCGCGATTCTTCGGTATACCGCAGCATCGTCAGCGACCAGGACAATGGCAGGAAGCATCCGAGCGCGGGACAGATATATCCCATCATGCTGAATTTTCCCGAGAAGTTCAGCAACGCATAGCTAGCCGCATAGCCGCTGAAATACAGACCCAGAGACAGGATGATCTGCACCAGCCGCGTGCGTGTTTCGCGCAGCTTCAGCACCGCGCCCCAGAGGATATAGGTCAGCACCAGGCCCACAAAATAAAGGTTTTGCGAGAGCTCATAGGCAAAATTGGTTGAAAGGCGATTCGCTGACTGCGCTACCACCGCGTAAGAAAATCCTGCCGTTCCCAGCAGCAGGAACACCGCTCCCCATTTCACGTACTCGCCGGCGCTAAGTTCTCCAAGCACATGCAAATAGAGGCTGATCAATGCGACAAACAGAGCCACCGTGAGCAGGGCATCGCTGTAAAAGTAAAAATACATGTACTGATCGGAGCGCTGACCGTAGCTCCAGAGGATAAAGAAACGCCCGATGCTCACCGTCGTGGATAGAAGCAGATAAAGATTCAGGAAAAAGTAGCGAAGGAAGGACTTGCGGGCGAGCGAACACACTACAAACACCAGCTCAAAGGCTGTTCCCAGAAACCAAATAATCAGGTCAATCGGGCCAGGCATAGAATCCTATCGGCCCGGCCCATTCCTCTCTACCTGCTTAGAACTGCCAAATAGCCTGGATAGAGTTAGTGCGGAATCGGCCACGGTGCCGGTCCGTTCGCCATCATCACCGTCCCTCTCGACTTGCTGGAGAGGACGGTCTTGATGCCCATCGCTCCCACCAGTATACCCATGGCGAGAACAAGTGCGCCCAATTTGCGTGACATTGTGCCTCCGTGGTACTTGGACTTACGGAGACACTCTATCCTTTAATAGGATAGTGTCAAGTAGGGCACACCACGCCTATGTTAGATAAGCGTTACGGGCAAGCGGCCTTGCCCTTTCGCCATTTATTCGTATAGCGCCAGGATAGACCCCTTCCCGCTTGACGCACTTTACCGGCGCACCCCGTCAACCCGCAACGGTACCAGAGTCCCAGAAGCACTGGTACGTTAGTACCATTGGGCTGACGAGGATTCTGTTCGTTTGTACAGGTGATCTATTCGGTTCACTCGCGTTTTCGCAAAACTCGCACACGCTTGACACTCCCCGCGATTACTTCGTAGCATGAAGAATTGCTTCACGCCGGCGTAGCTCAGTGGTAGAGCGAGGGTCTCATAATCCCTAGGCCGTGGGTTCGATTCCCCCCGCCGGCACCATTGATTTGAAAAGACTTAACCCTGTTTCGGGTCTTTCCGCGTATCCGTCGCGGAACTTCCCTCCAATTTTCACGTCGAAAATCGTGCAGAAGAACTGATCTGGAATGTTTGGAATTTCACCCTTAGAAGAGTTCGACTCCCACGTCAACCACGGCGCGATTCTCCAGCAACTGTCTGACTCGCGTGATCTCATGAAAACAATTCATCCGCAGCTAGACGGCATTGTTCTGGATTGGTCGAGCCGCGAGTCTTTGCGCATCCGGAGGCCTGTCCCTTTCCTCTGGGTCTTCATTGGTCGAATGCGTTGGGAGGGCCTCCGATGCACACTGGGACTGTGCCCAATTTTGTGCCTACCACCAATTCCTACAGAGCGTCGGCCGCACCGCCATAGCCGTCTGGATTTCTTTCGCCTGTAGCAACCCGTGGCGTTGCATCCTACAAAGTGTAAGTCGTGGATTCTTCGTGGAACCAATCTTCCTAATCAGGTATTCTGCCTGGAGCGAGGCGCGAGCGCGGCGTTTCCTCTGCTTTTTTGCTTCAATTTCCGGATCTTTTCTCTGTTTCAAGAAGTGGCGGGACATCCAGATTGCGCGCCAGCCACGGCAGCAAGACTCGCTTAAAAATGACCGGGTCCGGCCACACTTTCACCTGGCGGCCCAGATGTCCACCCGACGGATTGATCCACGCCTCTTTGGGAACGTCGCCGGCGTTCATCAGCTCATAAATGTCCGAGATGGGAACCTGCGTATCCTTCACGCCTGCGATGACCAGCATCGGCGTGGTAGGCTTGCCAAGAATTCCCTGATTTGCCAGTGACATTTTCTCGAAGATTGCCGCGATGTCGTCTACTGAGTTCACGTTGTCAAAAATCGCCATTAATGCCGGCACCTGATCGAAAAGATATTCACGATTGCCAAGCAGAGATTCCGTCAGAAATCTCTTCGTGAAAAACAGATCGGTCGGGGGAGACTGCACGCTTACGGCCTTCAACCGCTCGCGCTCCACCACCGCCATTTTCGTGCCCCAATACGCTCCCCAGCTTACCCCGTGGAATGCGATGCGCGTTTTGTCGACTTCAGGCCTGGTTTGCAGATAATCGATCACCCTGGAGAGCAACCGCTCCGCAGTGGGACTCGCCTTAATCGGGCACTGCCCGGTCCCTGGCCCGTCCACTGCCAGAAAACCAATGCCGTAGGGTAGAATGGCCCCAAAACTTTCGCTCAAATCTTCTTTCCGGCTGTCGAGTCCGTTCACCGCAAGCACAACCGGCACGGGACCCTTGGCATTCTTCGGCAGACGCATGTAACCGATAATCTCGGAACCTTCGAACGGAATGCGCACCACCTCCAGCGGGGGATCCCAGAACTTCGCGTGCGCCAGAAACGCCTCGATGGCCTTCGCGTAGGATTCTTTTTTCTTCGGCGAGGAAGGGATGGGCCACCGCCCGAAGGAGTAGATGCGCCAGGCGCGGATGTAGTCGGCGTTGGCCTTTGCCGGATCCGTCTTCTCCAGAGACCTACCTTCCGCCATGTAACGGTCCGCCACATGCATGAACGCAGTAGCCCATTCGTCCTTATCGCGCGTCTTGATCGCAGCGAACGCCTCCTCAACATCCGCTGGATTGAGGCCAATCATGGGATACATCCCGTTCTGAGCGCGCTTGACCGCTTCCACCTTGATTTCTTCAATCGTGCGTTCCGCTCGTTCCTGAGGAAACGATGCCGGGGGAACGGAGATTGCCAAGGAAATCAGAACCAATGAAATGCAGAGACGGCTTATGGGAATTTGAACCGCTGGCATGTCCCTTACCTCTGTTTTGATGTGAGATCGTAATCGCAGCGCATTCGCGACTGGCGCACAGGTTAGTGGAGTGCCTTTGGCTCGCAAGGCACTCCACGCCTCCCAAGTTTTAGAACGTGAACTTCAACCCAAGCTGAACGGCACGATTCCCTCCGGAGCCGATGACCGGATTTGCCGCTGCCACGTCCGGAGTGGCGCAAGCGGCGCCGAAGCCGCACGCACCTGGGCTGGAGGGGTCATTGTGGCCCCAGCCATTCTGGCCGCCAAAAGGATTCGCAAAATTGGGATGATTGAAGATGTTGAAGAACTCAGCCCGGAACTGCATGCCGATACGCTCGCCGAACTTGAAATTCTTCACCGCGGAGAAATCCGCGTTTCGGAAACCGAAATCACGGAAAGTGTTCCGGCCCATAGTGCCAAAGGTACCGATGCCCGGCGGCAACATCATGGAGTTACCCACCACATAGCAGCCAAACAGGTTCAGTGCTTCTGTGTTTGCTCCGTTGCTGGCGCCATCGAGCGCGTTTGCTTTTGCCAGGCAAGCGGTGTTGCTGGTGCCCGGGAAATAAGGTATGCCGGAAGAGCGCGTCGGTTTGAAGTTGGACGGAGGCCCAAAAAAGTTCCAACGATCGACGTTTTCACCGGTGCCGCTGATGTCGGTACCTGCGTCGATGGGGCCCCACGGCTGAGCGCCGAAGACACTCACAATGGTGTTGACCTGCCACCCTTCTAGCAGTTGGCCCCAGGTCTTGATGCCGGGCACCGCGTAGGTCAGGGAGAGCGTCAAGCGGTGGCGCATATCAAAGTCACTGCTGGCGTATTCAAGGTAGGGGTGCAGGCTGTCCATCGGAATACCCGAGCCGGCGCCGAAGTCCCAGTTGGCCCCCACGTTGTCCAAGGCATGCGAGTAGGTGTAGCCCATGAGGAAGGTCAGGCCGCGATAATCGCGACCCGTGAGCGTAACCTGCAGGG
>Ga0116138_1000445_pt1 | contig 25144 bp, 15 predicted proteins | sample June2015DPH_20_1_2_FD_88971 | JGI IMG/M metagenome (GOLD analysis project Ga0116138, IMG submission 88971) | Peatland microbial communities from SPRUCE experiment site at the Marcell Experimental Forest, Minnesota, USA - June2015DPH_20_150 | ecosystem: Environmental > Terrestrial > Soil >... | reverse complement strand
CAACTCCTATCCGAGGTGATGCCATGAATCTCCTTTCAAGAATCTCTATGACGTTGGTGTGCGCCGTTCTTGCACTTGCGATAGCGGAAGCACAGACCACAAAGAAAGAAACTGCTGAGAACGACAAACATGAAAGTCTCGGCCAACAGATCGGATCGATTGTTGAAGATGTGATCGACAAACTCGAACGAGAGCTCTCGGGCCGCGGCGCTGAACCAGTCTTGAAAAAGGATTCGTTCAAAAATGTGCGCGGAACGCAGCCCTCAGGCGACAATGCCATAATGGTCGCGGAAGACAGCAATGTCACCTATCAAGGCAACACCGTCATCCAGAGAGGTGATACCCTGAATACGAATGTCGTCGTCAAAGGTGGTGACCTCACAATCTATGGACATGTCAACGGGGACGTCCTCGTCATCGGTGGTGACCTCTATATAAGAGATGGAGCATATGTCGGCGGGAACATCAAAGTCATCAATGGCGAAGTGAACAAGGATGACGATGCGATTGTCGTTGGCTATATCGACAAGAGCAGCTCCAAAAAGGAAAAAGCCTACAGAGAGGAAGAGAAAAATTTCCGCAGATCCTCGACAAAGCTCAACGCGAACTGGGTCAGCGAAACGACAAATCTGGATAATTTCATCTTCAGGTACAATCGCGTCGAAGGATTATTTCTCGGTGCCGGATCGGAAAAGCGGTACTACTGGGATAATCAACGTTCGTACAGTCTGTACGGATCGATAGGATACGGATTCAAGTCGCACAACTGGCGTGGTAACCTGGGTCTGAGCAGACAATTCGCGTTTGATGACGGACAGTTAATCGAAGTTGAAGTCGAAGGACACAGTCTGACCGACACAAAAGATGACTGGCTGATCGGCGTACATGAGAATACGGCAGCGGCCATCCTGATTCACGAAGACTTTCGTGACTATTTTCGCCGGGATGGATATGCAATCAACCTCGGCTATGCCACCCAGCGTGATTACCTCACCGGCCAGCTGAAAGTTGGGTATCTGGCGGATGAGTACACCTCGATGGAGAACCAGACAGAATGGTCACTCTTCGGCGGCAACAAGCGCTTCCGTCCCAATCCTGCAATTGATGACGGGAAGATGCGAAGCATACTCACTACGGCTGGATTGAGCACTGAGACGACAACGATTTATGGTCCTGAAGGGTGGAGCTTGTTGGGGACGGTGGAGGTTGCTGACAAGAATCTTGGAGGGGAATTCACGTTCAATCGTTATGTCGCGGATATCCGGCGCTATCAGCCTTTGGGGCGATACGACAACCTCAACATCCGCGTTCGGGTCAGTACATCTGAAGGAGCGCTGCCACTTCAAAAAACATTCGAGATTGGGGGACTTGGAACGGTCCAGGGCTTTCCATTCAAAGGTGAGATGGGAAACCGGATGCTCCTGATGAATGCGGAGCTGATCGTCAACGGCGATTTTCTTGGCGACCTCAGTTTCTGGCCAAGTTGGTTGATGCGCGGGATCAATCTCCTGGTTCTTACAGATGCAGGCCTTGTGCGTACGGTTGACAATGACGCTCTCTGGACAAGCGGCTTCGATGGTATCAAGTTCTCAGAGTTCAGGCATGACGTAGGGGCCGGAGTAGCGTCGCGCAGCGGTGCATTCCGGCTGGCATTTGTCTGGCGCACGGACAGAAGCGAGCCTGCTCACTTCATCTTCCGATTCTCACGCCCCTTCTGAGAAGCCGCACAGAATGATTTGCAGAGAAAAGGTCGGATGGTCAATCCGACCTTTTTGTTTTCCAGCGGGAAAGAGCTGGGTTCTTCTACTGCGCCGGAGACAGTTCCACAGTACAACAGGGAGAGAGAGTTTCAACAGGTGCGATTGTGAAAATTTCCTCCTACCTTAGAGATGTTACACAACAGTAAGCCGAAGACCCACCCCAATCTTCGACTGTCAAGCAGCCCATTCCGGGCATCCATCAAAACACATCACGTTCGAAGATCTTCCTTATGAGCTACTCACAAACACCCGACTCTACTCTCAACAATACGAAATTCGCCCGGGAACTTTTTGACGACTACACATCCTATAGTATACCGGAGATTACTTCCCGGCGGTTCACACAAGGTGATATGCTGTGTTGGCTGGAGCCATTAAACGCGGGACATCTTTTCAGGGTCAAAGCTCTGGGAACATCTGCGGAGGGGCGAACTATCTCGCTGCTCAGGCTTGGGAAGGGAACGGTGAAGGTTCTTCTCTGGTCACAAATGCACGGCGATGAGTCGACTGCGACAATGGCGTTGCTCGACATCCTCAATTTTTTCAAGCGGAAGCCGGAGCATATCGTCACCCGGAGCATTCTCGATGCTCTCGATCTCCTGATGATACCGATGCTCAATCCTGATGGAGCAGAACGATTCCAGCGCCGCACGGCACAATCCATCGATATGAACCGCGATGCACTAGCGCTCGAGACACCCGAGGCGCGCATCTTGAAGGACGTGCAACAGACCTACAAACCGGAATTTGGTTTTAACCTCCATGACCAGGACCCGAGGTACACAGTTGGCAATTCGAAGGTTGTCAGTACCATCGCGCTCCTTGCACCCGCATATGATGAGGCACGCGGTGACAATCACGTCCGATTGGCAGCGAAGAAGGTTGCCTCAGTGTTTGCTGCAGCGGTAGAGGAATTCATACCGGGTCATGTCTCGAAGTACGATGACACATTTGAGCCTCGTGCGTTTGGAGACAATGTACAGAAATGGGGGACGAGCACAGTCCTGGTTGAATCCGGTGGTTGGCCGGGTGATCGGGAGAAGATGTTCATTCGGAAGCTCAATGCTGTCGGGTTGATGACGAGTCTGTATGCCCTCGCAAACGGGACGTACCGGCAGGCAGACCTGACTGTGTATGAACGGCTTCCGTTTGGCACCAAGTACCTGTACGATGTCATTCTGAGAAACGCGAAGTTGAGTGCCAACGATCAGGTTCCGGCCGCCACTGTTGACATTGGAATCAATCTTGATGAAGAAGTTAATGCAGAAAACGGACAGGTCGAACTTATTGGTAAAATTGTCGACATCGGAGATTTGAGTGTGTACGGTGCATTCCGGGAAGCCGATGTCCATCAAGCTTCCTTCACCGGCTCACAAATCAATATGGATAAGCGCCTGTCGCCAAAGGAAGTTGAGGTACTTCTAAAGAAGGATTAAGTGTTGTTCATCCGCGCTCTGTTGTATTGCACTCACGAAGGGATTTTGCTACCTTGAAAAAGCTGTATCTCGAGACCGCATCAACCCGTCGGTACAGGGAAGGTTGCCTGCCGGAGATCTTTAGATTCAGAACTCCCGACAATACTCACTTGTTCGTATTGCAGGTCGCGTCCGTTTCCCCGCGATCGATGGGTCGATTCATCTTTAGGATTGGGGAGTAGTCAAGGCGACCCATGGTTCCTGTCTTACAAACTGTTGTTTCCCGGAGCACGAAGAAAAAGCACACCGAATTTGAGGCTGAAGCATTGCCTCATATGGATGTGCTCTATAATTTTGCTCTTCGCACAACTGGGAATGAAGACGACGCACGCGATTTGCTGCAGGAGACCTATCTCAAGGCGTATCGCTTCTGGGATAAGTACGAAAAGGGAACGAATATCCGCGCGTGGTTGTTCAGGATCATGAAGAATTCGTATATCAACCGGTACCGGAAAGAAATAAAAGAACCGGATAAGGTTGATTACGATGACATCGAAAACTTCTACAATACGATCCGTGCCGAATCGACGGATCCCAATGATCTTCAGCAGCAACTCTACGGCAACCTGCTCGGTGACGAAGTCACGAAAGCGCTGCAGAGCCTGCCTGATGATTTCAGAACCGTTGTCATCCTCTGCGATATCGAGGGGCTGACGTATGAAGAGATTGCAGAGTTCGTCGAGTGTCCAATCGGAACCGTCCGGTCACGTCTTCATCGGGGACGAAAGCTGTTGCAGGCAAAGCTGTTCGAGTATGCAAAGCAGCAGGGTATGATCAAAGGTGATTAGGGAGGATAACAGAGTCCATTGTTATCTTGTTTTATGAGGTGGTATTGTGGATTGTAATGAAGCCCAGCAGCACACTGGTGATGCTATTGACAGATCTCTTCCGAACGGTCTAGGAAAAGAGTTTCAGGCTCATCTTGACAAGTGCAAACCATGCCGCAGAGAGGTTGCACTGGAAAAGCTGTCGAAATACATGGTTCGACAGAATGTAAAACAGGTCCCGACTCCCCCCAGCATCCAATCCTCCATTCTCAGTTCTCTTCGTCTCGAATACAAGCAGCAAGAGTCTGACTTCGGATCATGGCTGGCCGGGCTCCTGCCTTTTCATGTTGCTTTCCCCGTTCTTGCTGGCGGAATTGTTGCTGTGGTATTCTTCCTGATTGTCAGCTCCAGGACCGATACATCCTACCAAATGACGGCACACACTGCCGCGAATGACATCATCCACCTCTCGTTCGCGAACTTTGCTCTCGTGCAATCGGGAAATATGCAGCCCGCCATGGTGACGGTTGCTCCCGAAAGCGTCGGCGATTTCTTTCAAAGGAGCAACCTGCAGTTTGGCGTTCATATCCCGAAGTTCAAAGCCTGCGAATGGTGTGGCGGCTCAGCCTCGGAGGGAAGCGGCGTCAAACAAGCGCATCTGCTGTACAAGATGGGCAAGGATCTGGTCTATGTGTTCGAGGTGAGCGACGATGACGCGCTGTACGGTACTCAAGTATCGCTCCCGCTTGCGGCGAAACGAGCCCTTGCACAGTCAGGATGGTATACGGATCCGGATCACCCGGATTGCAATGTTGTTCTCTGGAAGACTGATGAAGCGGTGTGTGTTGCGGTTTCAACGATGAAGAAAGCTCAACTCCTCGCTCTCCTTACCACCCGGTAGGCTCTCCCCCACGCAGTTCTGGTAACACAACCTACATGCCTTGATACAACCGTTCCGCCAGCGCCCGCGGTAGTCCGGCTTTTCGGATTTTCTCTGCAGCTGCGTCAACATCATATCCCACGCGCACGTTTTGGTACGTCCATGACTCCGTGTCGAAAATGCCGAAGCTGAGATTCGGATTTGCATCGCGCGGCTGACCGATACTTCCAACGTTTACAATAAACCGGCCGGACGGGGAAATCGCGGAGGCCTTTCCGTGCTCGGAGAAAATAACGGGAATATGTGAGTGTCCGATGAAACAAATCTTCTCGGTAAATGCCTGAAACGCTTCCCGCGTGTCATACTCGCTGATGACGTAATTCCATTCTTCAGGTTCAAACGGAGAGGCATGTGAAAACAGGATATCGCCCCGGGGTTTCATCAGGGGAAGATTTCTCAAGAAGTCTTTGTTTTCCGGAAGCAGGGTGCCAAAGGTCCAGATGGCCGAGAGCTGGGCGTTCAGAGTGAACTGATTGGCTACAGAAAGGTCAACAGCGGCCGCGTCGTGGTTTCCCTGAAGGATAATTGAACACCGTGAGCGAACCAGTTCGAGGCACTCATTCGGGTTTGAGCCGTACCCGACGGTATCACCCAGGCAGACAATGTCATCAACATGCTGTGCGTCTATAGCCTCAAACGCGCTCTTCAGCGCTTCCAGGTTTGAGTGAATATCAGATATGATTGCGATGCGCATGTGGATGCTTGATCCTTTAGACGCTGAGTGCAGAATTTGCTGCAGCCGGCAATAAAGTAGACAAAAGTCGATCGAAACCCAACAGATTTCCCCCTCGCACCTTCCCTTCGTGACGCCGAGTACAATCGATACCGCTCACGCAATAATTTGCTGGAGATGATGTTTCACGTGGCGGACATAGTCAGTGAAGATGAACTCGAGTGTTACCGGTTCATCGGAACCGATGAAGCACATGCTGCTCAACCTCTCGCCCGGTATCTCGGCTACGAGGTGCAGGAGGTGAAGGTTGAACGCTTTCCAGAGCTGCACGAGGTTTTCCCATGATTCCGTCTGGTATGCCTGCGTGCGGACCCATTCTTCCTGTTCATAACTGGGCAGCCTGATCTCACTGCTCAACTGTGCACGAACAAAACGCTGGTGATTGTTGCTTGCCGAGTCAATGAGATGGCCGAGGATTTCCTTCTTTGACCATTTGTCAGGGGCTGGGCGGTATGAACACTCCGTTTCAGACAACGCGAGAAGACGCGGTATTGCCATGGCAAGAAGCGATTCCAATTCTTTGCGAGCGTTCTGCATTCGCGCTCTTCCTTTCCAGATCCTTTCAGTGACCCATTTTGAAAGCACGGACAGCAACCACACCGATACAAACAGGGCAACCAACAACAACAGGAGGGCAGAAGCATTTCCCGTGGGGGGACCGAAAAAAAGAGGCCGCATAATCGAGTATGATGCCTTGCCGGGGATGCGACAAATCAATTTCATATAAGGTAGGAATATTCAGAGGCGTAATCAACGGCAGTTGCCAATGGCGAGGATTCTCTTACATTATACATGAGGAGACCGAAGATCGGAACAAACGCGAACCGATTACGGTATATCAACAGACAGCCAGGTTCGTTCATCTAGGAAGAAGGACTGAAAATGTACTCTGAGATTATTCAAGCCGACGGCCATCTTGTCGACTCGCAGATCCTTTCAAAAATCTTCGACCGCGTCATCGCGAGTGGGTCGGAATTCGAAGTGGTGCGGTTCGACCTGGGAAAGACGAACGAGGATTTTTCTCATCTCGAGCTCAGGATCTCCGCCGCGACACCGCATATCCTGAGCAAAACTCTTGAAGAGCTCGTCGAGCTTGGATGCTCACAAACTGCCATTGCTGATGCCGCACTTCGTTCCGCCGAAGCCGATCGTGTCGTGCCGGACGATTTCTACTCGACGACAAATCATCGCACGTTCGTTCGCTCGCAGGGTGCCTGGCTGGAAGTTGCGAACCAGCGGATGGATGCGGTTATCGCTGTTCATGGAACCAAGGCTGAATGCCGGAAGCTGCGGGATGTCCGTCGCGGAGACACGATCGTTTGCGGAGTGCACGGCATTCGCATACAGCCGGAATTCAAAGAGCGTGATCGGCTTGGATTCGCTTTCATGGCGAATGATATTTCTTCCGAGCGCCGCACTGAAACTGCCGTCCGAAAAATTGCAGAGTTGATGCGTCAAATCAAGACGGAGGGGGGCGGCATCGCCTTTGTTGCCGGTCCCGTTGTGGTTCACACGGGGGGTGGTGGAGCTTTCTGTGACCTGATTCGCAGCGGGTATGTCCATGCGTTGCTTTCCGGCAACGCGCTCGCAGTGCACGACATCGAACATGCGCTCTACGGGACTTCTCTTGGCGTGGACATGGAACGCGGCGTTCCAATTGAGGAAGGGCACAAGAACCACATGAGGGCCATCAACGCAATCAATCGGTGTGGATCTATCCGGGGAGCTGTCGAGTCCGGAATCCTGCGCTCGGGCGTGATGTATGAATGCGTGAAGCACCACGTGCCATTTGTCCTTGCGGGTTCAATCCGCGACGATGGTCCGCTGCCGGACACCGAGATGGACCTCATTAAGGCGCAGGAGTCTTATGCGCAGTACCTCGCCGGTGTGAAAATGGTGATTTGCCTGAGCTCCATGCTGCACTCGATCGGTGTCGGCAATATGCTCCCGTCCTGGGTAAGGGTCGTGTGCGTTGACATCAACCCGGCAGTTGTGACGAAACTGTCCGACCGAGGCTCACAGCAGACGATTGGTGTTGTCACAGACGTGGGGGCGTTTCTGGGGATGCTTGCACGTCAGCTGCGTGAGGGATGATGAAAAAAAGAGGGCGCTCGTTGTTGAGCGCCCTCTCATTAGTCCCCACGATTGAAATCGTGGGCTATTTGTCGCCCACCTGTTTGTACTTCTGTTTGTACTTCTCGTACAGCTGCTTGTGTTTGTTCATCAAGTCAATCTTCTTCCCTTGGATGAACATCTGCTCGGTCACGGTCGGTGGCTCCAAAGGATCACCGTTCGTGACAATAAGCGTGGCATCCTTTCCTGTCTCGAGAGATCCAACGTTGTCAGCAATCCCGAGGATTTGAGCCGCGTAGAGCGTGACGGCCTTGAGAGCGTCATCTTTTGAGAGACCGTACGCGGCAGCATTGGCGGCGTGATAGGCAATGTTCCGTGAGTTCGACGCATCACCATCGCCGGTGATGCAGAAGCGCACCCCCGCTTCCTGCAGTCTCATCGGCAAGGTGAACACTTCGTTGTATCCCTGCCATTGATGCATAGGTGCAGCCTGGATGTGTGTGACGATGACAGGAATGTCTTTGGCTTTGAGTTGCCCTCTCACCAGCCACGCATCGCGTCCACCGACGATCACAAGTTTCACACCCTCCTGCTCGGCCCACACAATTGCCGCCTGGATTTGACTGAGTTCATTTGCGTCAACAAAGACAGGGATCTTCCCTTCGAGAACCGGAATCATCGCCTGCCAGCGAGGATCCGTGTCATGATAAGCGACTCCCTTCAGCTGCTCGGCTTTCTTCGCATTCATGTAGGCCCTGGCATTGGCGAATGCTTCGTGAAGCGCCTTGAGTTGTTCATCGCGCTGTTTTTGCCACTCCTCTTTGGAAAGGCAAACAAACCCTGACGTCGTGTACACCATTGCCGGCCAGCTGACGACTAGCCCGAGCCCGCTCTTCAGAGTAAGATCCTCTGTGGTCCATCCGTCGAGCATCAACGCTGCCGCTAATCCGGAAATCAATCCGCCCCGCGGGGCTGTTGCGACAATGGCAACTCCGTTCGCTCGCGCAACGGGAATCAATTCACTTTCAGGATTGACAGCAACTTCCGCACGGACGTTTGGATTGATGTTTCCTGTTTCGGCAATATCGATCGTTCCGCGCACAGAGCCGATTTCTGTCAGTCCCATGTCGGAACGTGAATCGATCAGACCGGGATAGATGTGCTTACCGGTGACATCGACTCGCTCTGCGTCCGCAGGTATGGTAACGTTCGTACCGACAGCTGTGATCCTTCCTTTATCAAAGAGAATCGTACCGTTTTCAATTATTCCACCGCTGACGGTATGGATTGTACCGCCAATCAACGCGATCGGCTTCTTCTGCTTTGCTGCAGGTACGGCGTCTGACGCCGAGGCAATCGCTGAGCACAGTATGAGAGAGACGAAGAGGAGGAAGTTAATTCGTTTCATGGCTTGTGCCCTCCTCAATGCTGGACTCCTGTTGGGATTCATTCGGCCGTCGGAATCTCATTGGGGGTCCGCCGGTTGCCGGGGGCCTCTCTTTCTTGCTGGCGAGTATCTTCTGAATGAGTGCCGCGCGCTCCTTTATGATCTGTTCCTGCATTTGTTTGTCTTCCTGCATGTCGAAGTACTTCTTGCCATCGACCCAGGTCTGTTCGCAATGGGTGTACGTTGAGAGCGGAGCCCCGCTCCAGATAGCGAAGTCGGCATCCTTTCCAACTTCCAACGACCCGACCCATTTGTCGATCTTCAGTTGTTTTGCGGGATTGATCGTTACAAACTTGAGCGCTTCCTCTTCCAACAATCCATACCGTACTGCCTTCGCTGCCTCCCAGTTGAGGCGAGTCGCCAGCTGATTGTCGTCCGAATTGTACGATACAATCACGCCCTGATCGTGCATGAGCGGTCCGTTGCCAGGGATGGCATCCCACGCTTCGATCTTGTACGCCCACCAGTCGCTGAACGTTGAGCCGCCGGTTCCCCGCTTCGCCATTTCATCAGCTATCTTATACCCCTCAAGCACGTGTTGGAGAGTAGCGACGCGAATGCCAAAATCATCTGCCACTTTCATAAGCATCAACATCTCATCCTGGCGGTAACCATGGGAATGGATTTCACGCTTTCCCTTGACGATCTCCAGGAGGGCATCGAGCTCGAGATCCTTGTGGGGAGGAATGAGCAACTTGTTCTTCTCCCAGTCTTTCCACTCTCGCTCGTAGTCGAGTGCCGCGTTAAAGCGATCGCGAATCAGCGCTTCAACCCCCATACGGGTTGCAGGATACCGCAACGCGCCTCCTCTTGGAGCATTGGAATTGCTTTGTTTGACATTTTCACCGAGGGCAAACTTCACTCCCGGAGGCGCTCCCGCCATCAAAAGATCAGAGGCTGATCCGCCCCAACGCCATTTCACGATCGCATTCTGTCCGCCAATTGGATTCGCGGAACCGTGAAGCACGTTCGCCATCGTTGTGCCTCCAGCCAGCTGGCGATAGATCCAGATGTCGTCTGGATTCAGCACATCTTCGATGCGCGTCTCGCAGGTGATTGCCTGACCGCCTTCGTTGACGCTGCCAGAGATCGCGGTATGTGAATGGCAATCAATCACACCGGGGCTGACGTGCTTGTCGGTTGCATCGATGATGAGTGCGTCATGAGGAGCAGTCAGGTTTGTACCAACACGAGCGATTTTCCCTTTGGTGACGAGCAGATCTGCATTCAGAAGTTTGCCCTGTGGACCCTGTGTCCAGATCGTAGCATTCTTCACGAGGATATTCTCCGGCTGCTCAGGTAATTTCGTGCGACCGTATTCCGTCGGGGGATAGGTCAATGGAACGGTGCTCATTTCTGGCTTCTTCGGCTTGCTGGTATCGGCCTCTTCCTTCGGCCCTTCCTTGCGGGTCGCATGCCAATTGAATATCCCGCCATCAGGGGTTTCGAAAATGCCGAACATCTCCTTGTCACCAACAGTCCCGGACATGAGAACCGTCCCTGGAGCTTTGAGAGAGTCGCCGGCAAACGTCATAGCAACACGGCCAGCTGCCAGACCCACAGAAGCGATTCGTATGTCTTTACTCCTGACATTCATCATGCCGGTTGGTTTCTCGGCGTCGCCTCTCAGCGTGAGTGTGCCACTGTCCTGATCGGTGTGAAGATCCCAGCTGCCGCGCACGTCAGCGGTTGCGGTCGTCTTCACTTCATACCGTTTTCCGTCTATCCAAACCTCCTGCACCCTGGTCTTCTCAGAGAAAAGATCACCATCGGTGACGAGGATGTTCGCGACCTTGCCGGGTTCGAGCGTCCCAAATTCCTTGTCGACGCCAATCCACTTTGCGGGCGTCGTTGTGAGGGCGGCTAACGCTGCGTCTGCGCCGAGACCGCGATCGACTGCTTTACGCGCCTGGGCAAGAAATGTCCCGGGGTCTTTGAGCTGTGCGGCGGTGAGCGCAATTGGAATCCCTGCATTCTGCAGCCGTCCGGCATTCTCCGGTGCTGCATCATAATGGCGGAGCTCTTCGAGCCCGATGTTCATTGCTTCCTCGGGAGTATCCACAGAGGGAGCTTCGGGGAAATTGAGAGTCACAACGACCGGGGTTTTCGTGGCTTTGACTGCGTCAATTCGCCTGTACTCCTGTCCGCTCCCGAGTATCCACAGGTTTAGCGAAAACTCCTTGCCGATTTTCGCTGCGCGCAGAAAGTTGAGATCGCTGGCAACCTCCACGACAACCGGCATATGGCTCTGGAGCGCGTCCGATAAAGCGGCAAGCGCTATGTTTGTCTCGGGGTGTTTCTGACCTGCCGGGTACTTTGCGTACGAATCCTGGGCCTTACGGTACCAATCGGCATCGTAGAATGTCTGCCGGACGAACGCAATTCCCCCCATCAGCGAGTTTGGATAGCCGCCCCCGAATCCTCCCTGTTGCTCGAAACTCACATGTTGGGCGATACGTCGTTTGACGATCAGGTCGGATGCAACGCCGTCACCAAGATTCACAAGAGCGCTGCTGCCGCGGAATATGCCGCGTTGTGGCGTTGCAACGGCGAGTGCAAATCCTTGTGAACGGAGCTTCTCGGCTGCTTTTGCATCCGGAACGAATTCTTCGTCCGCACTGAATTCAGCATGCATCTTCGTGTTCCAGTGGGCCGCGCCTTTCGGCTTCTCCGCCTGTTGTTGCTGGGCGGCGGCGACGTCGAAAGGATTCCCTGTTTGCCCTTGGGCCGGTTTCGGCATTCCGATGTCGGATGAGAGATCGATGAGACCAGGATAGAGAGTCTTTCCTTTCATATCCCAGATTCGGGCGTCTGCAGGTGCGGTGATTTTTTCGCCGATCGCTTCGATGACACCATTGCGAACAACGAGTGTGCCGGATGCGATCACCTTGCCCGGACTGACAACGATACGCGCGTTTGTGAACGCGTGTACCGTCGGGGTGTTCTCTCGCAAACCGAGCGTGGGCGCCGTTTGGGCAAGCACCCAGCAAACGCTTAGCAAGAGAACTAACGCCAAGCAGTACAAACGTCGGATCATAGAGCCTCCTGGTTAGTAATTCGGTATGGTAGATGTTGTGAAGGTTGAAATCGGGCGATGACAGTAATAGGGTTTCTCAACTTGAGGCGAGATTTACTAGATGAGTTATGAAATGAACGCGTTGTCAGAACTTCGAGACCCGAGGATTGCTGAATCGCCCGGCCCGGAGTGCTGTCATCGAGTTCGTTGGAACACCAGCGCATGCCACGTGAGAGTGGAATGCTCATAGCGAAGCGTGAATCCCTAGGAAAGAATCCGGGCTTTCATCCCGGCCCAGTCATGCCAGAAAGGATGGAAATCCCAGCGGAGGAGCTTCGCTATTGCTTCATGCCCCTTAAAAAGCCCTTTTGTGAGCAGGTTTTCCTTCGGGTGGGTCAGGGCGAAAGTTGCTTTTGTCTTGCCGGTGGATTTCAGTATCAGCTCGTCAAGGTTTTCGTAACAGCACACCACTTTGTCAAGGACCGTGATGTCGCTTTCAGGGATGGAGGAGGAGAGTTGAACGAAGTCCCCCGTCACATACTCGGCACGTCCAGCCAATCCCGATGTGTGGGCAAACTGTTTCGCTTGCTTCAGCATTGCGTCTGACAGATCGACGCCGAGAGAGCGGCCCGCTCCTTCTTTGAGGAGCGTGAGGTGAACCTGTCCAACGCCACAACCGATATCGAGCACCGAACTGCCACGCAGGGGCTCCCGCTTGATTCCCTCAACGAGGTACTTCTGAATGCGGTCAAGTTTCCCTTTACGGAACCGTTTGGCGTATGACCCGGACCAGCGGCTGAAGAAGGCCGATGTTCCGGAGCAATCCGCACCTGCTCTGCAACAAGAATCCATGCGTAATCTTCCTTAAGCCAAGGGTAATGCAAAAGAGGCGTTGCGGAACTCAGAGGACGAAATCCATCTCAAACATCTCGTAGTGCGAGAGATGCATGCCGTGGCGGTCATAGGTACGTTTTGCACGATCGTTGGTCCGTTCAACGTAGAGCCTGAGACCGCACACGTCGCTCTGTGACTTTGCCAGTGAGTGGACGTGATTGAACAATGCCCGGAACACGCCGGAGCCGCGGGCACTACTCTCGACATAAACACTCTGGATCCACCAAAACGTTCCGTTGCGCCAGTCGCTCCATTCGTATGTGATCATCATCTGGCCGACGACGACGTTGTTCAATTCCGCCAGATAATAGACTCCCTTCGAAGGATCGCGCAGGAGAGATTCCACACCTGCTTTCAGCAGATCTTGATTGAGTGTTCTGTGCTCGGTCTCCTCGGCTAATCTGCTGTTAAATTGAACGATGACGGATGTATCTGTGATCGTCGCTTGACGGATGGAGGCAGCCATAAGGATAGCAATTGACAGTAATTCGAAAAATGATTTTCTTGCTAGGGAAGAATATAGAGCATCGCTTAGAGAGAAGCAATCTGCGGGTAAACGTGTTGTCCGCAGACACCTTACCGTAGCCGTCGCCGCACATTCCCACCATGTTCTGATGAGGTCTCCCATGAAAAGCATCAGAATCCTTCTGCTCGCTCTTTTCACTCTGTATTTCACGAGGATCGAAGCTCAACAGCGTGAGCTGGAAATTGTCTCAACCTCTCCAAAAGGATCGATTGCGATGGCTGATCAGTCGCAAACGATTGTCGTTTGTTTCAATCAGCCCATGGTCCCCCTGGGCAAAGCAATGCACGACGGGGATTCGGGCCCCCTCATCATGGAACCGAACGTGCAAGGCAAATATCGGTGGATGAGTACCACGGCGATTGTATTCATCCCCCAGAGCCCACTCACAAACGCAACAGAGTATTCGGTTCGCGTCCCAGCCAGGACACAATCGTTGTCAGGAAAAAGGCTCCGCGAAGAATACGTCTGGCAGTTTGAGACTCCAAGGCCAGTGCTCGTCGGCCACTCGCCGGCACGCAATCAGCAGTTCGTCGAGTTGAGACACAATGTGCTTCTCACGTTCAATCAGCGGATAGATCCCCAGGTCGCCTCTAAGTTCATCTCGATCGTCGAAACAAGAGGAGATACCACCCGGTATCCATCGTTCACTGCGCGCCGCGCCCGCGAAGAAGAACTCACTGGCCAGGTGCCCGGAGCTACAATCGATCGGAGCATTGTGTTGGTTCCCGCACAGCCATGGAAGCACAAGACCTCCTACACTGTCCGGTGCAGGGCGGGACTCCAATGTGCTGAAGGTCCGCTTGGAACCAGTGATACCTATGAGTTCAGTTTCACAACGTTTGGAGAGTTTTCGTTTCGCGGGATCAAGAATCAAGACGGATTTCCCCCCACCAATCGTTTAGTTTTGTCGTTCTCAAACCCTGTCTCAGTGCAGGAAGCTATCGATCACCTTCAGTTCAATCCTCCGGTGAAGATGAAGGAACGCGGATACAGCTATGAAACAGATGAAATGTATCTCGATTTACCCCTGCGACCGGTAACGGAGTATCAGGCAACATTTACAAAAGGATTCAAGGACAGATTTGGCCAGGAGCTGGGGGGTGCCACGTCATTCAGGTTTCGCACAGGACCTCATACCCCGTTCGTGCGGATGGTTGCGGGAGCCAGCGTGGTGGAATCATATGAGTCTCACCGATATCCGGTTCGACTGATGAATGTCGACTCAATTTCAGTCCAAATGACCAGGGTAAATCCTGACCTCATTCTGCAGATTCTCCAGCAATTGGATTACAACACGAACAACAAGCTGGATTGGGAACAAACCGTGGCCCGGTGGGGGGATGCGCGTGGAAGCGGATCTGATGCGGTGGTCTCCTCCGCACTTTGGCGGCTGAATCTAAAAAGGGACAAGGAGACTGTAAAACCGATTGAATTGGATAGTGTTCTTGGAGGACGGTCATGCGGCCTGGTGCTGGTACAGGTGGATGATCTGTTTCCAACCAAGGAGAGAAGATACCTGCGAGCGCTGCTTCAGGTGACCAACCTCGGAATTACATCGAAGTTCTCCCCCGAGAACAATCTCATCTGGGTAACAAACCTCAAAGACGCATCACCGGTGGAGGGGGCAGAGGTGCAGATCTGCGACGACAGAAACCAGGTGCTCTGGCAGGGGAAAACCAACGCGGCTGGTCTGGCATCGAGTCCAGCACTTTCAACAAACGTGCGTGTGGAAGAGAGAAGAAGGCTGCTCCACGTTATTGTGAGGAATGGAAATGATGTGGCTTTTTCGAGCTCCGACTGGAGTGATGGCATCGAGCCATGGCAGTTTGACCTGCCCTACGAAATGAACGGGAGCTCGGGAGTATTGAAAGCCAGTCTATTTACGGATCGGGGTTTGTACAAGGAGGGGGAGCGCGTTGACATCAAAGGTGTCGTACGCGTTCAGAACGAGGGTACCTGGAAGATCCCGGAGGAGGGGCGGTTCCGCCTGGATATTCGCAATCAGCGCCAGGAAGTTGTATACAGCTCCGATCAGCGGCTCTCTCCTTTTGGAACATTTGCTACCTCTCTCAAAATCGAACATTCCTCATCGCTCGGATCCTACGACATGATTCTGCTCGCAAGGAAGGAAGGGAAAGGCAATGATGAGTGGGAGGAGGTGGAACAGGGAAGCTTCCGGGTTGAAGCATTTCGTCCCGCTGAATTCCAGGTGGCTGCGCAGATCGACAAAAAGGTTTATGTCGTCGGCGACACTGTCACGGGGTTTCTGAAAGCGCATTACCTTTTTGGTGCACCAATGAAAGGCGAGAGCGTGAAATGGCGGGTGTCCGTTTCCGATATGGCGTGGAATCCCCAAGGCTATGAAAGTTATCTCTTCGGTCCGATGATGTGGCTTTCGCGCTACTCGCGGGGGAATGGGTACCGGCTTCTGGCTTCAGGCTCGAGCACGTTGGATGAGCGGGGCATGAAAACGGAGACGTGCCGCCTTCAAGTGGGAGAAATACGTCAAACGGTCTCCTTGCTCTTTGAAGGAGACGTTGTCTCGCAGTCTCGACAGGTCATCTCCGGGCGGGCATCAACCGTTGTTCACGGCGGAGAATATTACATAGGGATTGCTCCGGCGAGCACATTTCTTGCCGAGGGCACCGCGTTGTCCTACAAACTTATTACCGTGAGTCCGGCCGGACAGCTCTTGGCGGGAAATACGGTGAGCGTGAAAATCTTCCGGAGATCGTGGCGTTCAACGCGTAAGGCTCAAACCAATGGATTATTTGGATGGGTTTCGGAAAAAGAAGACAGAGTTGTCGATTCAGTTGAAGTTTCCTCCGCCGAGAGTCCTGTGCTGCGATCGTTCATGCCGTCAGATGCGGGTTTCTATTTCTTCGAGGCTACAAGCAAAGATGCACGGGGCAATCAACTGATGACCCATGCCTATTTCTATGTGAGCGGTTCCGGCTATGTCGCCTGGGAACGGTCCGACGATGATAGAATAGAGCTTGTCCCGGCGAAGGACAACTACGCGCCGGGAGAACATGCGCGTGTGGTTGTGAAATCGCCGTATGAAAAAGCTACCGCGCTTATTTCCATCGAGCGTGATGGTATCCTCGATCATTTTGTCACCGAACTGAAGGGAAGTGCGTCAGAGGTGGAGATCCTCATTAAAAGCCTCTATCTTCCCAATGTTTTTGTCTCGGTTGTTCTGGTCGAGGGGCGCACCCTTCCCCCGGGAACCTCAAAAGAAAGCGACGTCGGCCGGCCCTCCTTCAAAATCGGTTACCAAAAAATTTCTGTGAGCCCAAAGGAAAAACAGCTCTCCATCACATTGAGGAGTGACAAAGAGGAATATCGTCCCGGGGATTCTGTCCATGTTGACATCGTTGTCAAGAATGCTCTCGGACGTGGTGTGCAGGCAGAAGTCGCGGTCAGCGTGGCCGATCTTGGAATACTGAATCTCATAGGCTATCGCCTCCCGAACCTGTTCATCGAATTTTATAACGAGCGGGGGCTGGATGTTATGACAACAGAAACGCGGTCGCACCTGGTGGAACAGCGGGAATACGGCGAAAAGGGAGGTGATCCAGGAGGTGGCGGTGGGGATGACGAACCGATGACAGCGCTCATGAACACTGAGGGTGTACGGAAGGATTTCCGCCCGAGTGCGTACTGGAATCCTTCGCTGGTGACGGATGCCAATGGGGTTGCAAGAATCCAGTTCAAACTTCCAGACAACCTCACCAAGTTTATGATCATGGGAAGCGCCGTTACCTGTAATGCAGAGTTCGGGTGTGGAGAACAGTACTTCACAGTGAGCAAACCATTGATGCTCCTGGCGTCGCTTCCACGGTTCGCGCGTATGGGAGACACTTTTGAAGGTGGAGTTACAGTGATTAACTACTCCACCAAAGAGAAAACAGTACGACTGGTGTCGATCGCCACGGGAATCAAATTGACCGGGAGCGATTCAACATGGCATCTCTTGAAACCGGGGCAGGCTTTGGAGGTTCGGCGCCCCCTTATCGCCGACCGGGAAGGGGAGGCAAAATTTGTGTTTCAAGCGGCGACCGACGATGATACCGACGGCGTCGAATGGGAAATCCCCATCCAGATTCCACGATCTCATGAAACCGTCGCATTGTTCGAATCGTTGACAGATGCACGAGTCCAAGAACAGCTCTTGATTCCTAAGGATATCTACAGAAACCTCGGCGGACTTGAGTTGACGGCAGCTTCGACCGCCATGACAAACCTTGCAGGAGGCATGTCGTATCTTTTCACGTATCCCTACGGATGTCTCGAGCAAAAGGTATCATCGATTCTCCCGATTCTTCTTGCCAACGATCTTGTCCAGGCATTCAAGTTTGAGATCTTCAAAGGGAAGGACACCCGGTCGATTGTGATGGAGACGCTGGAGGACATTGCATCATTCCAGCGGTCGAATGGTGGATTCGTCTATTGGGAGAGTCTCAAGGAACCACATCCCTACGTCTCCGCCTACGCCATGTACGCGATCATTATCGCAAAACGGAATGGTTATGAAATACGAAAAGAGATGGTCGACGAAGGACTTGCGTACCTGAAACGCGTTCTGCGCCATGAACAAATAACATGGTATGACACACCAGAAACGATTGCGTGCACGAACGCGCTTATCCTCTATACACTTGCCCTGGCCGGTGAACCTGATTACGGATACATGGAACGATTGTATCAGGATAGCAAGAACCAAGCCGGCGCAAACAAACAAATTCCTCTGTTCGCAAAGGCGTATCTCCTCAAAGCTCTGGGTGTTGCCAAGGGGAACTCGGCGATCATGCAGGATTTGTCCAGAGATCTCCTGAACCATGTCAAAGTTGCCCCGACGACCGCTCATTTCGAAGAAACAAGCACGGGCGGTATGGAATGGATATTTCACTCAACGGTGCGGACCACAGCTCTCGTGATGCAAGCGCTTGTCGAGACAGAACCTGAGAATCCGATGATGGCAAAGGTCGTGCGGTGGCTCCTGGAAAACCGACGGTCAGGCCAGTGGAGATCGACGCAGGAAAATCTGTACGTCGTTGATGCATTGAGTACATATTTTCGTGTCTATGAACGGGAAGAGCCTGACTTCACGATGCAGATGAAGCTCGAAAGTAAGACCTTGCTCAATCAGCTGTTTAAAGGGAGGTCGCTGGGTACAACAACGACGCAGCTTCCAATGTCAACGATTCTTCCCGGAAAACAATATCCTCTGGAGATCACAAAGGACGGCAAAGGCAGGCTCTACTATGGGCTCAGACTTACGTACTACCCGATGGGACCAGGCCAGGAAAAGGAAGAAGGAATGTCTGTCCGCAAATCGCTTGAGTTGCGGGAACAAGGAGCCGCCGCAACAGAACAGTTCAAAACGGGGACAGTCGTAAGAGTCACGCTCACGTTCACAACCAATCAAGATCGGAACTATGTCGTCATTGATGATCCACTCCCGGCAGGTTTTGAGGCGATCAACGGATCATTCCAGACCACAGCAAGCAATCTGACCGGCGAAGAGGAACGGGCGGAACAATCAGCGCGTAGATCATCATTTTCCTTTGATTACACCGAGATGCGCGATGACCGTGTCGTGCTTTTTGCTTATGGGGTACCGGCTGGAGCTCATGTATTCAGTTACCTGGTCCGCCCGACATCCATCGGTAAGTTTCAAATGCCGTCCACTCGAATAGAACAAATGTACGAGCCAGAAGTATTCGGTCAAACGGTCGCTCGGGAAATAACAATACGCTGATGGTTCGCCCAATAAAAAATACAACACTTCTGATCATTGTCTTTCTCAGTCTGATTGCCGGAGGGACGATATTTATCCCACTTCCCCGCGAACCATTCAAGAAAGAGGTTGTTGAATCAGTGCGGGTTGTCGATCGCACGGGCCTTCTCTTGAGGGAATTGCTCAATGACCAGCAGGGACGAGGCCACTGGCGATCGTTGGATACGATCGCATCGAGCTTCCTGCAGGCCACCATAGCCATCGAGGACAAGCGCTTCAACTATCATCCGGGAGTGGACCCGCTGGCCGTCGTACGAGCTCTGAGCGATGACATCAAATCCTGGTCAATCCGGTCGGGAGGATCTACGCTCACCCAGCAGGTGATTCGCAACGTGTATCACTCCTCGCGTACGCCTTGGTACAAAATTGTGGAAGCTTGGTACGCACTCCGGCTGGAACGAATGATGTCCAAAAGGGAAATCCTCGAACAGTATGTCAACCGGGCTCCGTATGGCAACCAGCTGTACGGTGTTGAAAGCGCTGCACGCGCGTATTTTGGAAAGACAGCAAACGATCTCTCGCTGGCGGAATCCGCCTTTCTTGCAGCTCTTCCGAACGCTCCCACTCTTCTGAATCCTTACCAGAATCTTCCGGTATTGATACAGAGGCAACGATTGGTGCTCCGAAGAATGCTCGAGCAGGAGAGAGTTGGGTCAGAAGAATACGAACGGGCTATCGTTCAGCCATTGCGAATCCTGTCCCGGGAAGCGAATTTTCGCGCCCCTCACGCGGTCGAATTAGTTCTTCGAACGGTTGATGAGTCGCATCGAAGCCCGCTGATTGAAACGACGATCGACTATGCATTACAGGAGGATGTCCATTTTGCAGTGAAAGCTCGCCTGTCGGCATTGAAGAAGAAAAATGTCACAAACGCTGCTGTCATCGTCATTGATAACCAGTCGCGTGAGATCAGGGTGCTGCTTGGGTCGGCAGACTACTTTGACGAAGGCAACCAGGGACAGGTCAATGGTGCGCTTGCACTTCGGCAGCCCGGATCGGCGCTCAAGCCGTTTCTGTACGGAGTCGCGCTGGAATCGGGATATTCTCCAGCTTCAATCTTGCCGGATGTTCCCACGCAAATAAGCGATGAACACGGAGCATACGTACCGGAAAACTATGACAAACGATATCACGGCCCAGTCCGACTTCGCACAGCACTTGCCTGTTCCTACAACATTCCTGCAGTGCGAGTTCTGAACACGCTCGGAATCGAGCCACTGTTGCAGCGACTGCATGAGGCCGGTTTTGTATCACTCAACAAACCTGCTTCGTATTACGGCTGCGGCTTGGTGCTTGGCGACGGAGAGGTGACGCTGCTCGAATTGACCAATGCGTATGCCGCGCTGGCGAATGGAGGGGTATGGAAACCAGCGAAACTGATTAGATCACTCGATCAGTCAGTAAGATTGAGGGGGGGGTCGCCATTTCAAGAGAGAGTGGTGTCTTCCGTCAAACGGATTTTCGAGGATCGGACCATATTTCTTTTGAGCGACATTCTGAGTGATCGGGCTGCGCGGAGACCTGCATTCGGCAATGCATTTCGCTTTCCATTTCCCTGCGCCGTCAAGACTGGGACAACAAAAGACTACAGGGACAATTGGACGGTGGGTTTCACGACGCTCTACACCGTTGGAGTCTGGGCGGGCAACTTCGACGGGAGCCCAATGCGGGGCGTATCGGGCGTGACGGGTGCCGGACAGATATTTTTCGATGTCATGTCACTTCTTCACCGGCGCGAGTCACCTGACGGGTTTACTCAGCCAAAAGGGCTTCACCAGGTATTGATTTGTCCACTCTCGGGTAAATTGCCCGGTGAGGCGTGTCGGAAAACAATTCTCGAATGGTTCAAGACAGGCGAGGAACCACGAGACCAATGTAGCATACATCGATTGTACCGCATCGTTGACCGCGGCAAGGAAATGATGAAAGTGTATGACATCGTCCCGCCTGAGTTCCGGACGTGGGCCGAACAAGAGCGAATACCCGCGTTGCCGCCGAACGCGAGCCCTGAACAGAATCCGCGATCATCGGAGCATTCAAACCTCAGGGGCGACAAAGGTTTGAGTGCAATACTCTATCCACTCGAAGGGGATCATTTCAAGATCGACCCGGTTCTGAGGTCGGAGTATCAGAGTATCAAGGTGTTAGGGACTGCTCCGGAAAAGGTGGACAGTGTTCTGCTGCGCATAGATCGCGAGCGCGTACCGTTCAATCCTTCGGGGACGTGGTGGACACTACGGCCTGGAAAGCATGTGATGCAGATTGAGGCAATGCTGGGAAACAAAAAACATCTTAGTGAGCCCATTTCCTTCGAAGTGGAATGATCTCTACCATCCCATGCGCCCTCTGAGTGCGTTGATGTGTGCGACATGGTGTCTCCCATGCCACGCATAGAGCTGGAGCACGCGATCAAGGTTCATCGGTCCGTTCTGCGGATGGATCAATGTTCTTGCGAACTGCTCGGGTTTCATCGATCGCAGAAAAAGCACCCACCGCGAGTGCAGAGATTCCAGCAGAACCAGCGAAGGCTCGATGGGCGAAAACTTGCCATCGGCCAGCTCAGCCCAGAGCTGCTCCGCATACGGCTTGATGGTTGGGTTCTCTTCCGTCACGGCCAGCTTGAAACGGGCATAGGCGTTCATGTGACTGTCGGGCAGGTGATGCACCTGCTGACGGCTCGTCCATCCGCCTTCGCGATAGGGCACATCGAGTTGTTGATCCGTGAGACCGCGTACCGCCTCGCGAAGCTTCTGTGGTGCCCATGCAATCTGGTTGATAAGCGCTTTGCGATCGTAGTCAGTTATGGTCGGTTTCGGATCAAATTTCCCTACGGGATAGCGGATATCTGACATGTTCTTTTCTCCTTCGACTCGTGATATCAAAATCGGATTCACTGTTGATTGTATTCAAGCAGAGTAAGAGAGCCATCAAGATCTGTTACGAGCAAGCGATGGTTGTCAACGATCATCGGTGTGTTGACGACCGTTACACCAACCCGGTGAACCCACATGACTTTGCCGGAGGTCGCCTCGAGTCCGTACACCAGGCCGTTTTTCGTCCCGAACATGACCTCTCCATCCTGCTCGATCGGCATTGATGGATCGATGTCATATCCGTATCCGCATGCCGATGCCCACACCGCTGTCTGTGTCGGAGCGGCGGATGAGAATGCGACAACCGTGTCGGTCATACACCGAGCATAGACACGCTTACCATTCTCTGAAATCCCAACGCACTCACGCACCTGATATCGTTTTGACCGCCAAACGGTCTTTCCGGTCTTCGCGTCGATTGCGGTCATGAACCGGTCAGGACCGACGATGAAAATCTTCCCATTAGCAGCTACCGGCCAGCAGGCAGCTGGCGAATAAAGCACTCCAGCGTTTCCATTCGTCCATTTCCATGCAAGGGAGCCATCGCTTGCGTTCAGCGCGTAGAGGAATGTGTCCCACGCGCCAAAAATCACTTTCCCATTATATACCAAGGGCTTGGCCTCTACGAAGCCGCCCACGTTGGGGAATTCCCATTTCACTTTTCCTGACGACAACTCGATTGCTCGGAACACACCGTCGCTCGCCCCAACAAAAACGACCCCGTCGTGAATTGTCGCAGCAGCGACAACAGGCGCGCCTGTCGATACTTTCCAGGCCATCTTCCCGGTCCTTGCATCGAGGCAATAGATGTTTTTGTCCGATGATCCGATGACTATCCTGCCTTCAGCAGCAGCCGAGGTTGAATAAACGGTTGCTCCGGTTATGAAGTTCCAAAGCACTGAACCGTCCTTCAATGAATAACAGACAACGCTACCACTGCTGTTCCCAACGATTGCACGGTCAGACCACACTGAAGGGGTCGAGGCAACTGTGTAACCGGTATTCACGGTCCAGAGTGTCTTGACGCTTGCATATTTATTGTTGATGGAAAAATCGGGGCGCTGGTACGTTGTCGTGTCACGGGAGAAATCTCTGGTGCCGAGGGCCAGCGCATGCCAAGGCTTCTGCGTCGGCAGGCCGGGAACGCGTTCGGTGAATATGATCGAATCAGTTCTTATGTCGACGATAGTGAAACCTCCGGCCGACTTGTCGCCACGGAGGTTCGAACGCATCAGAACGCCCGAAATTCCCTCGAAGTCTGCAATGCGGTTTTGATGCTCGTGTCCCGCAAGTACAGCCTGCGTGTTGAAATGTTTGAGCCGTTCAGTGAGCGCAAACCAATTATCGATTCCCGGATCGAGGGGGTAGTGGGTAACGAAGAACAACGGCTGGCGTCTGTTTGAAAGAGTGGTAAGAGCCGAGTCAAGCCATCGGAGATCCTCCGGCGGGAAGTGACCGTCCCCCATTTTCATGATCGGTCCTTCATGCATGCCGATGAAGCGATATCCGCTATATTCGAACACAAACCTGTCATTTCCCCAGAGGGAAGCAAATTTCGTGCAGCCGGATGCCGACCATTTCGTGTCGTGGTTGCCTGGGATGATATAGTACGGCTTCTTCAGGCTGTCGAGAATCGCCTTCGCAAGATCCAGCTGTGCATCGAAGCCCATTTCGGTGATGTCACCTGAAAGAACCACGAAAGCGACACCGGACATCGCGTTGATCTCACGGATAGAATTGCCGAGATCGGCGGCGCCGGTCGTGCTTCCAACATGTGTGTCGCTCAACCATGCAAAACGAAACGATCCGGTCTGACTGAATGAAACGGATGTCAGAAAGCAGAGGATGAGAAGAACTGAAGTACGGGCAAAACGCTTCATGGAATGGGCTCAGGGCAATGTTATTCTGAAATGATTGCATCGACTTCAATCTCGACGAGCATGTCCGGATCGACAAGAGCCGTCACAGCGAGCATTGTCGATGCGGGACGGATATCGCGGAAGAATTCCCCGTGTGCCTTCCCGACCACCTTCCAATCGTTGATGTTGGTGAGAAAGGTTCTTGTGCGAACGACATCCTTCATGCCTGCTCCAGCTTTCTGGAGTGCGGACTCAATAATCTTGAACGCCTGCACCGCCTGGGCATATGCATCCCCTTTCGCAACGACTTTTCCGTCGGGACCAACACCAGTGGTCCCAGCGACATGAATGTATGGTCCAACGCGGACAGCTCGCGAGTACCCAATGATAGGCTCCCACGGTGCTCCGCTTGAGATTGTCTGTCGTGGCATGGCGTACTTCCTTCAAGAACGGGTTTCTCTCTTGTTCTTCTCTCCGGCTGTTCTCCGACAGATAACTTGCCCGCCGCTCTTCTTGGCGGGTCTGTCGGAAATGACTCATGTCCGACAGTTGACATGCCCGCCAATCTTTGTGGTTGGACTTTCGGACAACAAGAGTGTTCAGCTGTCGAAGAGCATACAGATTGGGTTAGGGGCGGGCGTCTTTCCTCTTCTTCAGCTGCATCCTGATTACTTCAATGACACTCGGTATGCCCGGAATCAGCACAAGCGCGATAATAACGAGACTGAAATTATTCTTGACGAAGGGAACGCTTCCAAAGAAATATCCAGCCGGGACAAAAACGAAAACCCACAGTCCGCCACCGACGACGTTAAACGCAAGGAACCGTCTGTACGTCATGCTTCCGATGCCGGCGACAAACGGCGCAAATGTCCGGATAATGGGGAGGAAGCGTGCAATGATGATCGTTTTGCCGCCGTGCTTTTCGTAGAATTGGTGTGTGCGCACAAGGTATTCTTTGTTGAGGAACCGGCTGCT
>Ga0116138_1000434_pt1 | contig 25524 bp, 19 predicted proteins | sample June2015DPH_20_1_2_FD_88971 | JGI IMG/M metagenome (GOLD analysis project Ga0116138, IMG submission 88971) | Peatland microbial communities from SPRUCE experiment site at the Marcell Experimental Forest, Minnesota, USA - June2015DPH_20_150 | ecosystem: Environmental > Terrestrial > Soil >... | reverse complement strand
GTGAGGAGAAGCAGAAAGAAATTCCACCTTTGGGACGATTGTTTTTCGTTTCCAGACATTCTCGCTCATGTGCAGCGGAATTACACGATCGAGGTCGCCTATCTTGACGAAGGGGGAAAGAAGAAGCGGCTTCGGGCAGATGGTGCGCTCTCGGAACTCCTCCAACATGAGATCGATCATCTCAACGGAATTCTTGCGATTGACCGCGCGATTGATTCGAAGCATATCATACTTCGCAGCGAGTATGAGAAACTCTCCCACAAAACGCCGGTAGCACTCTGAGTACAGCCACGTTCCACTTCCGAGGAATCATCTTGTCGCAATGTGATGCGAACTTCAGTTCACACGGGTTTCATAGAGTCTCCAAGGCGAAATGAATTCCCGCCTGCCAACGTAGACCAACAACGGCGGGACAGATCGCCCTACGGCATGGAAGGATTCATCCCGATCGTTGCACAATTCGAAGGAGGCTTGTTCATGACGCAACCCCCTGGCTTTGACTCCCACCCTCCCGTTCCGCCTCCAAATCCGCCTCAACCCCAGGAGCAACCAAAAGCGCAACTCCCCTATGAATTCACGGCTGCACAGGATGATATCATTCGTGCCTTGGCCGGAAAGATGAAATTTGTCGGTATCTTCTATATCGTTGCTAGCTGCTTTATGGGCCTGGCGGGGCTGGTCGCCCTGTTCTTCTCTCCTCCGGTTGGCGTGCTCTATCTCGTCCTGTTGATACCGGAACTCCTCATCGGCATCTGGACAATCAATGCCGCCCAATCCTTCAAGCTCGTTGTCGAGACAAAGGGACGCGACATTCCTCATCTCATGGCGGCTCTGACGGCCTTGCGGAAACTTTATACCATCATGTTCTGGTTGTTAATAGCGGCGCTTGCGCTTGTGCTGTTGGCAATCGCGGCGGGTATTCTCCTTTGGACATTGGGAATAATCCCTGGTACGCACGAAGCATCGACATATACGGCCCTGATGTTCTAGCCATTTGTTCAACAACAAGAAGATAAACCGCCCTGAGGTTATTTCTTCGGGGCGGTTCGTTTTTCAACACCCTACTGATTGGAGGATGGAGCGATGGCACCAGCACTTCTGAGCAATGCTCAAATATCGGAGCAGGTCAAACAACTCAACGGCTGGTCGTTAGACGGTAGGGAAATTAAGAAGCACGTCGAACTGACCGACTTTGTACACGCAATGGGATTTGTGAATTCGGTGGCATTGCTGGCTGAAAGGCACAACCACCATCCCGACATCGACATTCGATGGAACAAGGTACACCTAGCGCTCTCGACACACAGTGCAGGGGGTCTGACAGAATTCGATTTCAAACTCGCAAAGGCAATCGACGCTTTATGAGGGAAGAACGAATTGGAAAACTGAAGGCGCTGCTCGAACAGGATCCGGGCGATAGCTTCAGTCGTTACGCGCTCGCCCTCGAATATGCCGGTGCCGACGACTCCAGTAAGGCAATTGCATTGTTGGAAGATCTCATCCTCCGCGATCAGACGTATGTCCCAGCCTATCAGCAACTGGGATATCTGTACGAGAAACTCGGCAGGCTTCAGGAGGCCGCTGCCATCTTCAAACGCGGAATGCACCTCGCTGCTCAGCAAGGCGACCGCCACGCTCAGAGCGAAATGCAGGACGCTCTTGATTCGCTGGAAGCTTGACCCGCCTCGATCCTCTCTTCTTCTCGTTGCACATCAAGCGACTTCTTGCTATCTTTTTTGACAAGCCAGCTAAACGTACATCCATCCACGACTATCACACAAGCGCCGTGAAACTCCCGAAAGAACAGGTTCTCGACGTTTTCCGCGAAACGAAAGCTCTCCTTGAAGGGCACTTTCAGCTCACGTCCGGGCTGCACAGCCCGCAGTACTTTCAGTGCGCAAAGGTCCTGCAGTACCCGAAATACCTGCATCTCCTTTGCGGTGAGATCGCGAAGCACTTTGAATATGCTGACGTAGAACTTGTGATATCCCCCGCTATCGGCGGTGTGGTGGTCGGCACCGAGGTCGGCAGGATGCTTCGTGTCCGGACGATCTTCGCGGAACGGATTGACGGAAAAATGCAGCTGCGGCGCGGTTTTGAAATTCATCCTGGAGAACGGGTGCTCGTCGTCGAAGACGTTGTGACCACCGGCGGATCAGTCTTTGAGATCGTGGATCTGGTGAAAAACGCCGATGCCCGTCTGGCAGGCGTGGGTTACATTGTGGATCGGAGCAACGGAAAGATTATTTTTGACGCAAAACACTTTTCCGTTCTGCAGATGGATGTTGTAACGTACAGGCCTGAAGAATGTCCGTTGTGTAAAGATGGTGGCACGGCAATAAAACCCGGCAGCCGCGGCAATTACTAAACCGGAATTAACCATTTAACCAATTAACTTCTTCACCTTTACCTCTTTTGGAATCTCTTCGCACATATCTCGGCAGCGCGTTCCTCTCGCACGTTGTTATCGGCGCCATCATGTTTCTCGGCGCGATGGTTCTCGGTTGGGTGGCAAAGCGCTTCCTGTCAACGATCGGCCGTCGTCTCGCTGCAAAAACGGACAGCGAGCTTGACGACATCATCATAGAAATCATTGTCGACCGGATCAAATGGATCGCGGTGGTTGCAGGTTCTTACCTTGCTACGGAGGAACTGATCCGGGGAACGGAAACCACAGATGTGATTGCACGTCAGTGGCTCGGGTATGCACAAGGCATTATCTTCGTTTGTTTCGTCGCTGTCGTGACCGTCGTTATCATACGAATTACCGACTCGTCCATTAAGTACACGATGGAGCGTCATGCCCGGCGGACCGCATCAAAGCTCAACGAAGCCCTTTTCCCGCTCATCAATCGCATCTTCAACATCCTCATAGCAGTCATTGCGCTGATCATCGTCCTGCACCATTTTGGTCAGGATGTCAGCAGCCTTGTTGTTTCCCTTGGCGTCGGCTCCCTGGCCATTGCGCTCGCCGCTCAGGAAACTATTGCAAATATGATAGGCGGGTTCGTTATCATGACCGACCGGCCGTTCCGTGTCGGCGACCGGATCAAGCTCCCGACTGGTGACATGGGGGATGTGCAGGAGATCGGAATCCGCAGCACGAGGATTCTGGACTTCGATAACAATCTTATGATTTTCCCGAATGCCGACCTTATCAAGGGAAAGATTGTTAACTACTCATACCCGTCCGAACACATCCGGATTTTCGTGGACATCAGCCTGGCGTACGGTAGCAACGTTGAGCGTGCAAAGGCGATTATTACCAATCTTGCCACACAACACCCCGATGTATTGCAAGCGCCGGCGCCAGCTGTGTTCCTGGTTTCCTTCGGCGAAGCGTCATTGAATCTTCAGCTGAACGGCCGCACAAACGATTACCGCAAGAAGTTTCCCATCGAAACGACTCTGCGAGAACAGATCTACAAGGCCCTTGCAGAGGAAGGAATACAGATGGCTCTGCCGTACCGGGTTGTTCAACTCTCCAATCCTCCGAATGAATCACATAAAAACGCTTAAAAGCGAAAAGCGGTACAGCGGAAAAGTCTTCAATCTTATCATCGATGATGTAGAATACCTTTCCGGCAGGCGCGGCGTGCGCGAAGTTGCCGAGCATCCCGGCGGTGCCGTGGTCGTTCCGCTCCTCAATGACGGCACGATTCTTCTCGTGCAACAATTCCGGTATCCGATCCAAAAAGAACTTTTGGAGCTCCCAGCCGGCAAACTCGACCCGGGCGAGGATCCCCAGTTGTGCGCCACGCGGGAGTTGGAGGAAGAGACGGGTTATGTTGCAGGATCAATCCGCAAGTTGACAGCGATCTATACGACTCCTGGATTCTGCAACGAACAGCTCCACATCTACCTGGCGACACAACTTACGAAATCCCCTCATGGACAGCGGCTTGAGGAAGGGGAGCTGGATCTCGTCGTCAAGCAGTTCCCGCTGACTGAGGTCGTAGCTATGATCGAGAGGGGCGAGATCGTTGACGGCAAAACTATTTGCGGAATCATGATGACCGCCCATCAACTTCGAACCGGAACAATTCAACTCGGTGCTTCCAAGAAATGACCCCTGTCGAGCTGATCAAAAAGAAGCGTGAAGGCGCAACACTGACAGAGGAAGAGCTTCGCTGGCTCATCTCGGGGTATGTCGCGGGTTCCATACCGGACTACCAGATGACCGCCTTTCTCATGGCTTGTTTCTTCCGGGGCATGAGCGAAGAGGAAACGCTGACCTTCACACGCTTGATGCTGCATTCAGGCATCGTCATCGATCTCTCCGATATTCCCGGGACCAAAGTCGACAAACATTCAACCGGCGGCGTTGGAGACAAAGTTTCTCTTATCCTTGCGCCGATCGTCGCTTCATGCGGTGTCCCTGTTCCGATGATCTCCGGCCGCGGGCTCGGTCATACGGGGGGCACGCTCGATAAGCTCGAGTCAATTCCCGGATTCCGCACTGCTCTTTCACTCCCCGAGTACAAATCTGTCATTCGCGAAGTCGGCGCTGTTTTGATCGGACAGACCAACGAGATTGTGCCCGCCGATAAGAAGATGTACGCGCTCCGAGATGTCACGGCCACTGTCGAATGCATTCCTCTGATCGCGGGCAGTATCATGAGCAAGAAGATGGCGGAAGGCATCGATGCTCTCGTCCTCGATGTGAAGACCGGACGGGGTGCATTCATGCAATCGTATGAGAAGTCACTTGAATTGGCTCAGACGCTTGTGCGCATCGGGACCGGGTTCGGAAAAGAGACGATCGCCTTCATCACAGACATGAATCAGCCGCTGGGGACGACGATCGGGAACTGGCTCGAGGTGGTGGAATCTGTGGAATGCCTGAAAGGAAACCGGGGCCTGAAGGACGCTTCAAGCGACCTGATGGAAGTGACGCATGTGCTCTCTGGTGCGATGTTAATGCTCGGGAAGAAGGCAAAGACGATTGCAGAAGGGGTAGAGCTCTCCCGCGGCAGCATCGAAGACGGCTCGGCCTACCGCAAACTCCTGGAGATCACCGCTGCTCAAGGAGGAGATCCTTCGGCGCTGGAGAATCTCGAGTTGTATCCATTGCCGAAGTACAGCATCGAAGTCAAAACAATGGAGTCAGGCTACGTTGGAGAGATCGACCCGCTCGAGCTTGGGCTTACAAGCATCACGCTCGGAGCCGGCAGGGAAAGAATTGAGGATGCCATTGATCCAAAGGCCGGGATCGTGCTTTCGAAGAGGGTCGGTGACCAGGTCAATGGCGGAGAAACGCTGGCGGTATTCCATACAGACCGGGAATCAGAACTCGAACCGGCCCGCGACCGGATACGAAACGCATTTCGCATTCAGCCTGTCCCACCGCGCATAAAACCCCTTATTCTCAGTTACGTTGAGAAAGGTGGCGTCAAGACCTGGATGTAAGGACCTTCCCCGCCAATCCTTCCTCCAGGATTTCGACCACCTTATCGTGCACCAGCCCATTGGTCGCGAGGACCTGTTTGGTGTAGATGGAGGATGGTTTCCCGTGGAAATCGGTGAAACGGCCTCCCGCTTCCTGAACAAGCAATACTCCCGCAGCCATATCCCAGGGACTCAGTGAGACTTCCCAGAAACCTTCAAATCTGCCGCACGCCACGTAACATAAATCCACCGCCGCCGACCCGAGACGTCTGATTCCCTGCGCCTTCATTAAGAGATTCACGAAATGCTGCACCGCGTTCTGAGGATTGTCCCGAATGGTGTAGGGAAATCCCGTCACCATCATGCTCTCGATCATTGTATCCACACTCGAAACATGGATAGGCTTCTTGTTGAGAAATGCCCCCTTCCCTTTTTCCGCGGTGAAGAGCTCGTCCAGGTTCGGTTCATACACAACCCCTGCAACAACCTCTCCCCTCACCTCTACTGCGATAGACACGGAAAAGATTGGAACCCCATGCGTAAAGTTCAACGTGCCGTCGAGCGGATCGATGACCCACCGGTATTCCGATTGCTTGTTGTGACTCCCCGATTCCTCAGCAAGAAAATCGTGGTCAGGGTACTTTTTCCTGATCTTATTGATGATGATTTCTTCCGCCTTCTTGTCGATCTGGGTCACGAGGTTCGTTTCCTGGCCGAACTTGCGCTCGACCTCAAGCACTTTTCCGACACTCTCCTTCAGAAATTTTCCGGCTTCAAGAGCAGCTTCGATGGCAAGTTGAATCATTGGAATCTCCTTTCGTGTAATCAAAATACGGAAAAATTCGGTTTCACTCCACCACGTTCTCATGCACGACAGACATAGACAAGGACGTCATCCGTTGTTTGCTCCGCATTCCAAAAATCTGTAAGTTATTTTGACATTCAACGGAGATTCTGATGCTGAACCGCCTTTTCGCCGCCACGGCCATCATTGCTCTGGTACTCGTCTCACTCACCGGTTGCGGCAACCCATCCAGCAATAAACCGATCACTGTCGATGAACTGGCCATCGAGGTTAAAGACACCTCACGCGAAGTCGCGTATACGAATAAACAGGCCGGTTTTTTCTATACGGAGACCAACGCGGCCCACCGCAATTCCTGGCAGGGATGGAATGTGATGACGAAGGAGATTCTTGAGGATTACGAAATCATCGACGGCGAACAGGTTCTCCGGAAATCAGACGTCACCAAAGCAACGGTGTACCCGCACCAACTCGCGAGGACGTACCCCTCAGGAACACAGGAAACATTGACGTTACTCGACTCCATGGATGCATTTGTCGTTCAGATTCAGAACCTGAAAGGGAGTTCTCTGAAGGTGCGCCCCCTCTTCAAGGACTCCGACCGCCGTGAGGACTTTGTCGTCAAATTCCAAGATAGTGTTCTCCTTATTGCTCATCAAAGTCATCTCAAACGTGCTGCCGGGGAAAACTATCCGGTCTGGGTTGGGATTTCGCTCGGACGCAACATCCCATCTACTCTGCTCATCTCAGAAAGTAACTCGGAGGGCCTGAATTTCTCACCGGCAGGCTTATCGTGCCCTCAATCTCCTAATAACATAACGATCGTTTTTGCAGCAGGCGACACTGAGGATGAGACCATCGCTCTCGCCCAATCGGTATCCAGAAACTGCGATATGTATATTGCGCATCGACGCCAGCGAATGGAACAGCTGCTGAATCAATCGTTTCTTCGCACAGACAACCAGCGCTTTGACAAGGCCTTTCACTGGGCCCTTGTTTCCATGGATGCGCTCGTCATGAACCAACTCAAGAAAGGAATATTCGCCGGCCTGCCATGGTTCGACAATTACTGGGGAAGGGATTCCTTCATCGCTCTCCCCGGAGCGACGCTCGTCACCGGCAACTTCTCCGAAGCAAAGGAAATCCTCCGCTCGTTTGCCGACTGGCAGGAGAAGAATTTGAAGAATCCCAACTATGGGCGGATCCCAAACCTTGTTACCACTGGCTCAATCGCTTACAATACGACCGATGGCACTCCTCGCTTCGTCATTGCTATACATGAATACTTCAGGTATTCCGGCGACACCGCCTTCGTCACAGACATGTATCCCGTCGTCAAACGATCAATCGAAGGCGCGCTCGCTTATCACGTCGATGAGCACGGTTTTCTGAAGCACGGCGATGCCGAAACGTGGATGGATGCTGTAGGACCGGCGGGACCCTGGAGTCCTCGAGGTGACAGGGCGAATGACATTCAAGCGCTGTGGTTCCATCAACTGCAAGCTGGTGCTGCGTTGGCGAAGCTCTCAAACGATCAGCCAAGCTCTCTGCTTTGGCAGAAGATTGCGACAGCTGTTCGGGCGAACTTCAACAAGCTCTTTCTCAGCCCGTCAGACACATCGCTGGCAGACCATCTCAACACGGATGGGACGCAGGACAAGCAGGTCCGGCCGAATGCGCTGTTTGCGCTCGGCATGATTGATAATGACGCGACGAAAGCCCGAGTTTTCAAGACTCTTACAGAGCAACTTGTTTACACCCATGGGATCGCTTCGCTCTCGCAGAACGATCCTACCTTCCACCCCTACCACCATTTTGAACCATTCTATGTTCAGGATGCCGCGTATCATAACGGCATTGTGTGGACCTGGCTTGCAGGCACCTGGATCGATGCTGCTGTCTCCTATCGACTCCCGGATCTAGCGTTCAATGTGACGGACAATATGGTTCATCAAATTCTTGATCGCGGGGGTGTGGGAACACTCTCGGAACTCCTCGATGCTGCGCCGCGACCAGGTGAACAAGAGCCCCGGCTTTCCGGGACCTTCAGCCAGGCGTGGAGTCTCTCCGAATTCCAGCGCGTCGTTTACCAGGATTATCTTGGTATCCTTGTGGACGCCCCCGGCAATCGTCTGAGTCTTTCCCCGCGATTCCCTGCCACGCTGCACACGGCAAGGGCGTCAATCGTCATAGGTCATGCTCAAATCACCATCTCGTATGATGTGACAAAGGATCGAGTAGAGACAATTCTCGAGTCCGCAAACGCGATTGACTCGCTGGGAGTCTCGCTTGATGCAGTCGTCGGTGGTGTCGAACAACAGATTTCAGCATCGCTTCCACCTCACCGCACGATGAAGCTTGTTCTCTCCCGCAAGGAAACAACCTGCTCGACCGATGGTGTGAATCGGAGCCTGGAGCCAGTCACAAAGCCTGAGCCAAAGATCAAGCTCGAAGGAGTCACGTTAGCAACTCCGACCATCCGGCCCGATCTGCAGTCACTCAAAGGGCCATCACATCGATTGCTGTCGAATGCGGAAGCGAAAGCTCCGAGTACTTCCGCGTCCGTACTGTACGATGTTCAGGATCCGGAGGGAGACGATAAAGGAAATGGGAACTATGTGTATCCGCTGACACCGCTTTTGAAGCCGGGAAGTCTGGATATAACACGGTTCACTGTCTCCGCAGACGAGAAGTATGCATTTTTCAAACTTCGATTCCGCAATCTGTCGAATCCTGGATGGCACCCTGAGTATGGATTCCAACTGACTTACGTCGCTATCGCTATCGACAAAGATGGCAAGCCTGGATCCGGAAACACTGCAATCGGTATGAACTCGAATTTCTTTCTTGATCCGAGATATGCGTACGAAACAATCCTCTATGTCGGTGGCGGAGTGAGAGTTGCAGATTCAAAAGGAACCGTACTCGCGGAGTACATACCGGTCGCCGGCGATGAGAAGAATCCCCTCGGAAGCACACAGAGCAAAGAGATTAATTTTTCCATACCGGTTGATGCGTTGGGCAAGCCAGGCTCGTTGTGGCGTTACACGGTCCTCGTCGGATGCCAGGATGATCACGGAGGGGCAGGAATTGGCGATTTTCGGGCTGTCGAATCGCGGGCAAAGGAATGGACTGGCGGAGGCAGGAAAAAGGCTTCAGATTCTAATGTTTACGATGTGATCTTTCCGTTAATTAGGTGACAGAGAACAACAACCGGTACTCCGTTCCGTAAGGTGAACCCAGAATACGGAGATTTTGGATACTTCAATTCAGGCACCAAGCTTTACTTTCAACAACCGAGGAGGTTCGCATGATATTCCTACTTACTGTTTTGATCGCAATCGGATCGTTCATTGCCTGGCAGTCTGCTCGCAAGAGTGGATCCGGCAATGCGCTGGCCCGCGGATCGTCTGCAATTTTCGGAGCCGCTGCTGTGCTTTTCGCCGTGGTCGCACTTTCTCAAGCGTTCACCGTTGTTCCCGCCGGTCACGTCGGCATCGTAGATTTCTTTGGGACGGTGTCGGACAAGACTCTTTCGCCCGGTATCAACTTGGTCAATCCGATGGCAAAGGTGGTAACGTATTCCGCACAAACGAAAGAGCACAAGGAGACCATGCAAGTGCTCTCACGAGAGGGATTGACGATCGGCCTTGAGCTGAGCGTCCTCTATCGGCTCAACCCTGACTCGGCGGCGAGCATTTACAAAAAGATCTACGGCGGCGACTATGAGGACGTCATCCTGATTCCGCAGTTCCGCTCAATCAGCCGCGCAGTCACGGCAAGTTTCCAGGCAAGTGCCCTCTACTCAACGGAGCGCGAGCGACTCAGCGAAGCTGTTCAATCTGAACTCGCAAAGGTTATCGGAGTGCGTGGCATCGTCGTGGAGTCGACCCCATTGAGGAATGTTGCACTGCCTTCTCAACTGACGGAAGCCATTGAGCAAAAGCAGCGCGCAGATCAGGAAAGCCAGCGCATGCAGTTCGTCCTGACGAAGGAAAAGCAGGAGGCAGAGCGGAAGAGAATTGAAGGCCAGGGAATTTCTGACTTCCAGAACATCGTGGCCCGCGGCATCAGCGATCAATTGCTCCGTTGGAAGGGTATTGAGGCTACGGAGAAGCTGGCAGCATCCACCAACGCCAAGATTGTGATCATCGGCGCCGGGAAAGACGGCTTGCCGTTAATACTCGACACGAAGTAAGAGCGAAATAAACGAAGAGGAAAGTCACGCATCTCCGGGGTGCGTGGCTTTTCATCTTTTCAGAAGAACCTTTACGGCGATCCGCGTGTTTTAGGAAGTAGTCCAGTTCTATCACATTTCATTGATTCCACAAATTCAAAGGACATGCCATGCAAGTAGGTATTCTTGGTTCTGGCGCCGTTGGACAGGCTCTCGGAAAAGGCTTCGCCGATCTGGGCTATGAAGTGAAAATCGGGACAAGGGATCCTGGTCAAGATAAAATAAAAGCGTGGGTTGGAAAGACAGGCCCTAAGGCTTCGGCCGGGACCTATGCAGAGGCGGCGGCATTCGGCGAGCTTCTTGTTCTCGCGACCCCATGGGCAGGAACTGAAAACGCTATCAAACTCTCCGAGAGCATCAACTTTATCGATAAAGTCGTCATCGATGTGACAAATCCGCTCGATTTTTCCAGTGGTCCGCCTCCGAAGCTTGCACTGGGATATACAGACTCGGGAGGAGAACAGGTTCAGCGGTGGCTTTCGGACGCCCACGTGGTGAAGGCGTTCAATATCATCGGGGCGCCGTTTATGGTTAATCCGCAATTCGCGGGCGGTCCGCCGGACATGTTCATCTGCGGCAATGACGAGGCGGCGAAAAAGAAGGTCACCGAAATCCTTACTGCGTTCACTTGGTCAACAATTGACCTTGGAGGGATCGAGGCATCTCGATACATCGAGCCGTTGGCAATGGTCTGGATTACATACGGATTCCGGACCAATCAGTGGTCGCAGGCGTTCAAGTTGCTGCGCAAATAGGTCTATCCGATAGAAGTGAGGATGTTCTCCGACAGATAACTTGCCCGCCGCTCTTCTCAGCGGGTCTGTCGCAGAAACCGCTTTCTTTGTCAAGCTTGAGGCAAGAGACTATTGTTCTTTACACTAACTCAAATTCTTGAGTTGCCTTAAGTGAGTCCCGTTAGGGACGATCTATAGATTGAATTATCAGAACAGATCCAGCTCCGTCAGGAGCGGCCTGTTCTTTTTTCTCGAAGGTCCCGGATTGCGGAAGGGGCTGAAGCCCCTCAGAGTTTTTGCTTTGTATTCTTATCCCCGGCTTGAAGGCCGGGGCAATGCTCATTGAGGATAGTCGGCGATTGCTTCTTCAACCAATCTTTCCACTTCTATCGCACCAGACAACGGGCGCAATCGATCAAGCTGCTGCGCAAATAGGTTTATCCTATAGAAGTGAGGATGTTCTCCGACAGACTATCTTTCGGAGAGGACTCATGTCCGATCCCGTTGTACGGGATCCCGGAAAGCGGGACAGTTCAACTGTCGGGCAACAGGGTTAGTTCTTGTGCGACCCTTTCCCTTCTCTTTCCACCCTCCCCAATCCCCAAATTAACAACGAGATTATCAGCCCGGGATACATCGGCTCGATGCCGAACCAGTACGCCGGACTCCCATCAACGAAATTCAATTGGCCGTAGATGAGCCAGATCGTCGAAAAGCTCCAGCCCAGGAGCATCGCCCAAAACCCATACCGCGGCGGAATGTGCAGCGGCTCAAAGTAGCTTGCCATGAGCGGGACGAGAAGACCCGGGACAATCGCAGTTCCTATCGCATACCATATCTTGACCACGGAGGGGACCTCCAGGGCAAGAATGATCGAGAAGATTGCAGAGAGAACCAATCCGATTTGAGTCCATTTATGTATGGTCGCTGCGCGGCTCTCGACACTTTGATCTGTTCTCCATCGACCTACGATATCCCGACCGATCGTCGAAGCGGAGATGAACATAAGACTGCTCAGTGTCGACATGATAGTCGCGAGCATCCCAATATAGAAGAGCCCTTTTGCAATCGGGGGCAAGGTGAGCTCAGCAAGCAACGGATAGGAGAATGCAGGATTGGGCAGATCGGGAAGAGCGGCGCGGGCGTAGAGTCCAGCCATGCTTGTCATGAAATCGAAGAAGAACCAGAACGGAATGGAGATGAGGATTCCCCTTTGTGCCGTCTTTCCGTCTTTGGCCGCATAGCAGCGCTGGTGAAACGCAGGGTCGACAAGCGTCCAGAGAGCAATGAAAAACCAGACCGCGATAAACTGCCAGCTGTTTCCCCCATTCCACGCGAGGTGAAGCGGAGGAACATGCGTCGCAATGTACTCCCACCCTCCCAGCTTGAAATAAGCGAACGGGAGTATCATCGCGAATCCAAGGAACATCAACACGAACTCGAGTGCATTTGCCCAAACATCGGATCTGAATCCACCCCAGTAGAGATAGCATATCGTCAGAACGGTTGTAGCTGTGACGCTTGTGACCAGGTCCAAACCGAAAACGAGCTGGATCAGAATTCCAACCATCAACACATATGCCGCTGGGGTAATCAGAACAAAGGTGAGGAGGCCGCCAAGGAGAGCGGTCTTCCTATCATAGGAAGCCTCGAGCTTGTCTGGGATTGTCAGGTGGTTCGTCGCACGGATACGTTTTGCGAGCAGCAAGGCAAACAAGAGCGCAAAGACGTAATACGGAACGCCGAACACCACCCAATTCGAAATCCCGTATCGGTACGAGAATTCTCCCACCCCAAGGATTCCACCGTACCACGTAGACACCAACGTCGCGACGAACATCGGCAACGTGAGTGTCCGACCAGCGAGAAAGAAATCCTCAGTATCGTTTCTCCCGCGACGGACAGCCCGGAATCCGACGTAGACTACTGAAAGGAAATAGAGAACTATGAGAAGAGAATCGATGAGACCGAAGTGGACCATCTGAGGGTATCGTGGTCAGGCAAAGAGTTTAAAGAGAAGCAGATGGCCTTTTTTGACTTTGATGCTTACCGGAGAGTTGACGACAACGTTGCTGGTCCCTTCGCGAACTCCAAGTTCAAGCGCTTCACCTTCCAGCGCATATCTGAGTCCTTCCGTGACGATCCCCTCACAGCGACTCAAGGGGATGAGGGAAACGATAGCCCCCTTTTTTGCTTCAAACCTCAGCTCGCGGCCGATGTAAGAGATTTCTCCCAGGTCGTCGATAAATCGGATGATAGCGTCAGGGTAGTACTTCGCCAGCACACCAAGGTTTCCAACCGAATGGTCTATCCTCTTGCCGGTCGCACCGACAACCGTAATGTGGTCATATTTCGCTTTGATGGCCCAGAGAATTGCCTTTTCCAGGTCGGTGGTCTCATCGTCCCGGTCCTCGTGTGTGGGCACTCTGTGAAACCTCACGTGGGCCTCGGCATGGATTGAATCAAGGTCCCCAACGATCGCATCCGGAACGATCCCGAATTTCAAAGCAATGTTGGCCCCTCCGTCTGCACAGATGATGATGTTCGCCTCCCTGGCGAGGGACTGCAAGCGTTGTTTCTTCGGCGGTTCGCCGTTTGCGATTACGAGGGCTCGTTTTGCCATGGTGGTATCAGGAGGTAAGCAGCGGTGCTTTTCATTGCATTCAAATTACAAATCAAACTTCAGAGAGGCAAAGAAGTTGCGTTCAGCTGCGGGATAGAATTCATCACTTTCCCCATTAGCCGCATAGATTCTGTTGAAAAGATTATTTGCATGGACACTCATCTCCACAGATTGAACCAGCGGGGCAAGCGGTAACCTGTACGCCAGGGATGCTTGTGCTACCGTGTAAGCACTGATTGTTCGCGCTGGATCAGTCTTTCCATTCCCGGAGTTTTGGAAATTGTCAGAATAGAACTCACCTACGTGCTGGAGTGAAAGCGATGCTGTGAATCCTCCGCTGCGGTACGTTGCGCGGGCATTGGCAAGGAAGTCGGGAAATCCCGCGAGATTATTCCCGTCGAGGGAAACCCTCGTCGAACCGTCGAACACTGAGTATCGTACCAACCTGTTCTTGCTCCAGGTGGCGTTTGCCTGAATCTCGATTCCATCGAAAAACCGGCCCACGGCAGTCAACTCAAGTCCCTGATGAAGAGTCTTGTCGGCATTCCCGGTGACGGGGATACCAAAGCGATCGAGCTGTCCTTGATTAATGATCTCGTCGTTAAAACTCATATAGAATAGACTCGCCGTGACGTGAAATCTCTCTGAACTATACCCGCCTCCGAGCTCCACATCGACGAGAGCTTCAGGTTTCACGAGTGGATTGGAAAAATCGTAGGCACCGTTCGCGAGTGTCTTGAATTGCGGAGTGACCGGTCCCCACGAGTCGGGTGTGCTTGCCTCTGCGGCATTATACAGGTTCGTGAGCCTTGGCTCCCGGGACGTTCGGGAGATTTGCGTATAGAGGTTGATCTTCTCGTCGACATTGTAGTTGAGTCCGGCCCGCGGGTTCAAGAAATTGTAGGGGACGGAAAAGTCTGTATTCAGATATTTCTCATCGTGAAGCCGGTACCGGCTATACGCGTACTGCAGGTCGAGCTGGAGAGTCAGATCGGGACGAAGGGCATAGAGTTCATGGGCGTAGAGAGAAACGATGTCCTTTGCTCCTCGATACTCGTAGTAGTGATATTCCGGAGTAACACCTGCCGGCAGGTTCTCTCCCCAGCGGAGCGCGCCCCAATGCACCGACCGGTGAATCCGGAATTCAGCACCGACCGTTAGCTCTCCGCCAGAATGCCGGATGCTCGCTCGCGGCAACCAACCATACTGCTTGTTCCCCACCCAGGCGCGTATCAGAGCATTGGGAATGTAGAGGGTGTCCGGATCGCCGGAGACCGCAAATCCGTTTTGAGGAGTGAGACGGAAATAGGAATAGGGAGCCCATGAACCGTCGTAGTCAAAGAATCCATCGCCGGTCACAAGGAAGAGGGCATTGTTCAGCGTAACGTTGTCCGAAATGCGCCATTCGTGCAAAAGCTCATAATGGGGCTGACTGAAGTTTTCGATCTCTTCAGGGCGCTGGATGGGATTCTGCCGCCTCCTCTGTGAGTCCGATGAGTAGGCATCTTCACGGGCGATGCCATAATATGCGAGGTGATCGGCCACTGGTCCGCCGTAGAAATTCAGCTGTGTCGTCATTGACTCGTCATACCGGGTAGCACCCAGGAAATAGCTGGAAAAATCGGTCCAGGAATTCATCCGGTATCCATCGCTCAATATCCGCGACAGGCGTCCATACAATTGATATTTCCCGCCAACGAGTCCTGAATTGACTGCAACGGAATACTTCCGCGTATTGTATGATCCATATCCAGAATAGACATCGATGCCGGGAGTCTTCGAGTAACTCGACGTAATGAGGTTGACCGATCCACCGATGGCAGGGGGACCGTAGAACGCACTTCCAGCGCCCCGCTGTACCTGAATATCCTGAAGGTTTGCAGCGAGGTCGGGAAAATCGAGCCAATAGACGTCGTGATCCTCAGGATCATTCTGCGGAATGCCATTGACCATCACAGAGATGCGGCGCTGATCGAAACCCCTAATGGTGAGGTAGTTGTAACCAATCCCATTGCCGCTTTCTGAATAGAAGGTCGTTGAGGGTAGCTCGGAGAGAAGTAAAGGAATATCCTGCGTTGAATACCGTTCCGCGAGGTCACGGGAGGTTAACGTTGAAAAGGCCACCGGGTTGGAACGCTCCCGTGCGCGTGTTGCCGAAACCACGATGGTTTGCCCGGGGAGCACCGTTTGCTCGAGCAGTGCATCAAGGGTTGTGGTCTCACCTGAACGAACCGTGACCTGCAGCGTCTGTGGTGTATACCCGATGAAGCTCACTCGTAGCAGATAGGACCCGGCGGGGATGTGAGCCAGTCGAAAGGAACCGTCCTTGCCCGCATTCACGCCTGAGCTTGTCCCCTGAAGCAGAATGTTAGCTGCCTCGAGCGGTCTCCGTGTTTCCGAATCACGCACAGTACCTTGAATTATTCCAGTCTCCTGCCCAAACGCACACACAACTGTCACGGCGAGTGCAGCGAGAATCATCCGGTATCGCATACCATCCTCCGCACAAAAAAAAGGCCATTTTCCATTCGAGAGCTACCATGGAAAACGGCCGCAGAAGAATAAACCTGTTTCCCGTTTTCCTTCGCTGGTATTACCCAGTTCAGGTTCGGAGGGTCTGCTCTCAGCGTCCTGCCCCGATGAGTCGAGACGGGATGCACCCCTAACGGAACGTATCTTGTCGCTGTTGAAAAAGAACTACTTCAATATACACGCTCTGGGAGAACTTGTCAAGCATACTGAATTGATTCTGCGTGAACTCCTTGCCTGCTACTCATTTTTTGTCTATTTTCATCAGCACGAACAAACGCGATCTGTTGTACCATCCCAGGCAGACTGTTCCTTCTATGAATCTTTCAGTCGAGAACCTCCAATTTCATTATCCCGGTGTTCCGGTTCTCCGCGATATCTCCTTCAACGTCCCGGCCGGAGATTTCCTCAGCCTGCTGGGTCCAAACGGCTCTGGAAAATCAACGCTCCTTCGCCTTCTCGATCGGATCCTTCTTCCTCGGGCTGGATCGATCACGCTGGATGGTCGTGCTCTTTCCACGTACAGTCGTCGTGATCTTGCCAGAATAATAGCTTACGTCCCGCAGGACACGCTTTGGGTTTTCCCATATACAGTCCTCGAGGTCGTATTGATGGGCCGGTCACCGCACGTCGGCCGGTCGGGATTCGAGAATCAGCAGGATCTGGACATTGCGTGGGAGATGATGCGGCTTACCGATATTGATCATCTTGCCGACAAGCTCATCACCGCCATATCCGGTGGCGAACGGCAACGGGTGTTGATTGCTCGTGCTCTGAGCCAGAAGCCGGAGATTCTTCTTCTCGATGAACCCAACGCTCATCTCGACATCAATCACCAGGTCGAGATCTTTCAGATTCTGCAGGAACAAAACGAAGAGCACCATCTCACCATCGTCTCTGTTTCACACGATCTAAATCTGGCTGCGGCGTTCAGCAAACGCGCCCTGCTTCTTGGTGAGCCCGGAACCGAGGGATCGACCATGTTCGCTATCGGTCTGCCCCGTGAGGTCCTCACCGAATCAACCATTGAACGGGTCTATAAGACCCCTGTACTCGTCGATCAGCTTCCCTCTTCCTCGACGCTCCGGATTTCACTGCTTCCCGTGACTTCGCGAAGAGCATCCAGGCAAGGCAAAGGTTGAAGGTACTGCGAGAATACGCATAGCAAAGGAATTCTGTTTTCCGGATCGAGCCACCTATGTCCACCCGTCGCCGACAGATACGAGAAAAAGTGCTGCAAGGATTGTATGCATTCGAGCTTTCCCATGAGCCGGTCGAGCTGATCCTCGATACCATCGTGGGGGGACTGAAGAAGGAACCGGAAATCTTCGACCTCGCAAAGACCCTTTTTCTCAAGGTGATCGAGACCAAAGACGAGATCGACATGCTCATTAAGAGCCGGGTGGCAAACTGGGAATTCGGCCGGCTTGCCGTCATCGACAAGATCATACTCCGTATCAGCATCTGCGAACTCCTGTATTTTGACGACATTCCGCCCAAAGTTTCCATCAACGAAGCTATTGAAATCGCCCGGCGCTACAGTACCGAAAAGAGCGACAAGTTCGTCAACGGGGTTCTTGATTCGATACTGGACGATCTGAAGAAGTCAGGCCGGATAAAGAAATCCGGACGCGGCCTCGTCGAATCATCGACAAAGAAAAATCCTGCACAGTAGACGCTCACGATGTCCACACCTCCTGCTTCGGTCTCCGGACTGCAATCGCCTTTCTACTCCCGCGGTAAGATTTTTGCGTGGACCCTCTTCGACTTCGCCAACACGGCGTATTCAGTCATCATTGTTACCGTCATTTTCTCGACTTACTTCACAAACATGGTCGCGGGGGGTCAGCAGTGGCTATGGGGTCTGACTGTCAGCATCTCCATGATCCTTGCAGCAGCGATTAGTCCTCCTCTCGGAGCAGCTGCCGACTACTCGCGCAACAAGAAGACTTTTCTTCTTCTCTTCACCATAACCAGCATTGTCTGCACTGCATTGATGTTCTATGTCCATACCGGCATGGTTCTCTTCGGCATGGTGCTTTTCGTGATCGCGAACATTGGTTTCGAGGGGGGAATCGTCTTCTACGACGCATTTCTCCCTAGCATTACCTCGCGCCGCTCGTACGGCCGGGTTTCGGGGTATGGATTCGCAATGGGCTACCTTGGTGCTCTTGCGGTCCTCTTCGTGGTCAACCTCATACTCCCCGATTCCCTTGATCCCAGCTACATTTTCTATGTTCGCTTGTCATTCGTAACAGCCGCGGCGTTCTTCCTTGTCTTTTCACTCCCCATGTTCCTCTGGGTGCCCGAACCGATGACCGAGACGAAGCAGCAAACCGCGATCATTCGGAGCGGCTTTGAGCAAGCATCGCGCACGCTGCGAGCTCTCTTCGTCGAACGAAGACACCCTTCGCTGGCGCGTTTTCTCATTGCCTTCTTCATTTATAACGATGCGATTCTTACAATCATCGCGTTTGCGGCAATCTTCGCGAAAAAAATGCTCCACATGAGTGATCGGGAGACGATAGTGTTCTTTGCAATCGTTCAGACAAGCGCGGTGGTTGGGTCGTTCCTCTTCGGTTTCGTCACGGATAAGATCGGTCCAAAGAAGACCATTACCATTACGCTGGTCATTTGGTTTGCGATTACCGTGGGAGCGTATTTTGTTACAACGGTATCGACATTCTATATCGTGGCACTGGGTGCCGGAACGGCCATCGGTTCTTCCCAGTCGGCAAGCAGAAGCCTGATGGCGCTCTTGACTCCAAAAGAGCGCGAGGCTGAGTTCTTTGGATTTTATGACGGGCTCTGCGGCAAAGCATCCGCCGCGGTGGGACCCACTGTGTATGGCATCATTGCGGACCTCACAAACCAGCGGATCGCTGTTCTCTTCATTAGCCTCTTTTTCCTGGCCGGATTGGTTCTGCTCCAGGGAGTCTCGGAACCGGAGCGAAAGGACACAAGGTCTGCCTAACATGGAGGAACACACCATGAAATCAATCACCCTTGCTTTTCTTGGCTGCCTTGTACTTCTCATCGGGTGCTCCAAGGAAAAAAGTGAAACGAGCACGCGCGGCAATCTTCATGTGCTGATCGCCGAATCGACCCTGCCGGCGGCAATCGATGAGGTAAGAGAGTTTTTAGGCCTTCACTCCAGCGACGGCGCAAACATTGGCTACGAAGTCGTTTCTTCGGATCAGGCAATTCAACGCCTTGGCCAGGACTCGATCCGATTCGTGTTCATGGCCAGGCCGATGACCGCTGCTGAACGGCAGCGCCTGCCTCAAACCGACGGATACGAATTGAGCGAAGTGCTCATTGCCTATGATGCAATTGCCGTTGTAGCAAACGACAAAAATCCCGTCGCCAAACTGACAACCACGGAGCTGACCAAGATACTTTCAGGAGAGATCAATCGATGGGAGCAGCTCTCAAAGGCAAATGCGATGAAAGGAAAAATCGAGCTCGTTCTCCAGAATTCCTCTGATGTCACCGCGTTTATCGCAGCCCGCTTGCTTCAAAGCCAGAACCTGCGCAAGGATGCTCGCTTCACAAACTCAAGCCTCGGGACACTCCAATCAATCGGCACACAGCCTCTCGCCGTTGGCCTCGTTGGAGTCACATGGGTAGACTCAGCCCATGCAGCGACGAAGGTTCTCGATATTGCTGAGAACCGGCAAACAACCGACACTACGTTTCGTGTTCCAACCGAGGCGTTTGGGAAATTCTTTTCCCCCCATCCGGCAAATGTCTACCGGTCGTACTACCCTTTGAAGCGTGCGATCTATGCGTATTGGTACGCACCCCTGGGAAGCCTTGCAAACGGATTCGGATTCTTTGTCTCACATGCAGATGGCCAACGGCTCTTCCTGAAGAGAAACATCGTGCCGGGGACTCAGCCGATCAAACTGAGAGGGGTTATTGAATAAACGATGAGCTGAGGAAGGAAACGGGCGATTGGTGAATTGTCCGTTCGTACAAAAAAAGTCCCGCAGAATCTGCGGGACTTTTTGTTTTCGGAAGGTTAGGTGATCCTAGAATTCCGGACCGAGGGAGAAATACCAATTCGGTGTTGAGAACCCCGACCCATTGTAGGCCCACGCGACATCGATCCGGAGCGGGAATCCGAAGAAGAAGAATCTGGCGCCAAATCCGGTTCCGACAAGAAGATCTTTCCTTTGAACACCATCTGGGGTCGATTGAAATGCCTGCCAGGTTTTTGTATTGCTCCACGCCGATCCGACGTCGATGAAGGCCGCACCGAGCATGTTCTGGAAGCCGATCGGAAGTGCTCCAAGGATCAAGTAGCGGACGAGCGGGAACCGAAACTCAATATTAGCCACGCCGAAACGGGTCCCGTTCAGCGCATTGTAATCGTATCCTCGCACGGGAAGAACCGGCGTCAGGAATGCGTAGTCCTCGACATTCACGATCGGAATCGGCCCCCCCGGATCGACCCGACGGTTGATCCACCCTTCCGTCCCGCCGATAAAGAACTGCTGTCGATCCCTGCCGTAACTCGCCCCGCCTGCCACTCTATAGACAAATATGAGCTCGCGGGCCAGCTTGTTGTAGCTCCGGTAGTCAAATGTGAAGGTCTGGAGATCCAGCGCCTGATCACTGATCTTCGCGCTTCCATATACTGTGGCGTGGAATCGAGACCCATTATTAGGAGCGAACCATCCCCCCTGCCAGAGCGAGTTATCATTGACATACGTCAACGAGGGCAAAATGAACGAGCGGGTCTGCGAAGGTTCTGTTGGGTCGTCAAGGTTGTCCCGAGAGAGGTTCAGCCAGTTGACTGACAGATCGAGTCTGTTGAAGCGATCGATTGGATAGGATGCGATCCCGCCAATCGCCCACGAGCGGAATCGGTACAGAAACACGTTCCCATACTGGTCATCCAGATAGAGAAACCGGGCTGTATGGAACCCCTGGAATCCATAATCGATGCGATTCGGCAGGTAGAGATACGTCAAACCGTAATCGCTGTTTTTGAGATCGAGCATCAGGTTTGTCTCGAGGACGATCTGATGATCACCCAGCATATCGCTGAAAGCGAATATGGTTTCGCCCTCGATTCCGTAGAACGTGCTGTACCCTGCAGTTCCGTAGACAAGGTCCGGTGTGAAATTGAGCTTATATTTCCGTGGGACGTAGTTACCCTCCGCATCCCTGTTGTTGGCGATGTCAAACCGGGGAGTCGCCTTCGCCGTCACGATCGTATCATGCATGTTCTCGGGAGAGAATACATAGTTCTTCAAATCTGCCTTCGAGGGTGCCTGGTATTTCGTCGGTTGTTCGGCCGATGTGTCCTTGACGATGACGATGTTGTCGCGTATCGCAACGGTGTCTTTTGACGTGGAAGCAGTGAACACCTCGTGCGGTTTCTCTGCGCGGGGAAGCTCAAACTTCCGTTTGATGAATTCCGTAGGTTCAAGCTGCGCGACGCTGAGTTTCCGTTCGAATGGAGAGCGCATCAGGAACACATCGAAACCGGCCTGGTGCAGCGACGCAAAGACAAGCTTTGAACCGTCGCGTGACAGCGTCAACTGATAGATACCTGAGAGCGAGTTTGTAATCGGTCGATCTGTTCCCGTCTCAAGATTTCTCTCATAGATGTTGTTGATACCGTTCCGGTCCGAGATATAGAGCATCTTCTTTCCGTCGGGAGAAATGACCGGCGACGTCTCATTGGAATTCGGCAGGTCCGTGATTCGTCGCATGACGTGAGTCTGGATATCGACAGCATAGATATCAAGCTGGCTGAAGTCAATCTGCGACATTTTGAGTCCGGGCACCAGCTTTCCCGGTGAAATGAAATCCCGCCGGTCGGATGCGAAATACACCGTCTTCCCATCGGGAGAAAATGTCGGATCCAGATCGGTAAATACGTCATCTGTGATGTTTGTCAGTTTCTTCGAGTCGGGCTCATACACATAGATATCAGAATGAGGGCCCTTGAGTCCTTCGAAGGCAAGCATCTTGCCGTCAGCAGACCATGTCACAGAGAAGATACCATCGAGCCTGAGGTCTATCTTCTCTCTGCTGCCAGAGTTCACATCGACAATCGAGATTGCGTCCGATTCCCCTGCCTTGACTCCGAAGGCGATCTTTTTTCCGTCGGGAGACCAGGCTATTCCCGGGGTCAACAAGTGGAGCTCCTCGAAATCGTTCGTCCGCTGGCCGCTGACCACTTTGTCGAGTATCTGACCGTCGATGGCGGATATCAGGTACACATCGAAATAGTCGTTCCGGTCGGAGATGAACGCGATCCTGTCTCCCTGAGGCGAAATGGCGGGACTCGTGTTGTAGAAGTTACCGTCTTTGGTATGGTCGGTGAGGCGACGGGCAAAATCTGCCGGCTCCTCGCGCTTCGCAATATCGGGCCAGTAGATGACCTTTTGTTCCTTCTGCCATCGCTCAGAGAGCTCCTTGAGAGTCAACCCAATCGTGCTCTTGAGCCCCCCTTCAACGCTCCGCGTGCTTCTCATGCGGTTCATAATTTCGCTGATCTTCTGTTCGCCATACTTGTTCGCGATGTAGTACCATACGGACTGGCCGCCGCGGTACGCGAAATATCCGCTCAGATACTCGATGGGGGGCAAATAGTTCTGTATCGTTGCATCCCGGATGAACATGTCGGAGTTGGTCTCCCACTTCATTGACGCATATTCCGCAAATCCTTCATTCATCCAGAGCGGGAGCATAAAGGGTGACCGGCTCGCAACGATGGACTGAATCGATCCACCGTAAAACATGTCATTGAGCACGGCATGGACAAGTTCGTGGTGAATCACATGCCTGAACTGGCTGTAGTTTCCTTCAAACGGAACAACGACACGGTTTTTAAAAAGCTCCGTGACTCCGCCGATCCCCTCTTCCAGGTATTCTTCGATAACATTCGTCTGCTGGAATTCGTTATGCGAGTTATAAATGACGATCGGAATTCGGTTGTTGATGTCATACCGAAGGATTTTCCGGATGGACTCGTAAGCGTCCTCCGCTGCGTCCGCGGTGAACTCGGCGAGCTCATATCCATTCTGGGAATAATAGATGTCGAAATGATTCGTCTGAATGTATTCCCATTCGAAATCCTTGTACTGCACCTTGTTCTTGCCGTACACGGAATTCTGGCTCAATGCCAAGCTCGATGCCATCAGCATCAGTGCGCCGACAACCGCGATCCTTTTCATACATGCTCCCACTGCAATAAACAGGTCTCTCTGATTAATTTGATTGTAGACAAATTCACCACGAAACACAATTCTCCCTACTTTTCTTGAACAAAATCATCCACCACATCGGTTCCTGCCCTTAGTGCCGGCGCTTGCGGGGATGCGCCTTTTCCGCTTCGGACCCGACAATTGCGAAGTCGATTTCACGCTCCTCAGGATTGACGCGGAGCACCCTCACCTCCACGGCGTCTCCAAGCCGATATCGCTTTCCCGTCCTGCTGCCGATGAGAGCGTACTTCTTCTCATCATACTCATAGTAGTCATCATTGAGATCCCTGACATGGACGAGGCCTTCGACAAGGAGGTCGGTGATTTCTATGAAGATGCCGAAGCGCATCACGCCGGAGATAACCCCATGAAATTCATCGCCAACGTGCCGCTTCATATATTCCACCTGCATCACCTTCACGGCGGCCCGTTCGGCCTCCATTGCAACTCGTTCCATCACCGAAGATTGCTTTGCGATGTACGGAAGCCGTTGGGCAATCTCGTTCCGACGCTCGAGGGAAGCCGACTTTGCATACTCCTTCAGGAGCCTGTGAATGACGAGGTCCGGATACCGGCGAATCGGAGACGTGAAATGAGAATAGTACTCGAATCCGAGTCCATAGTGCCCAATGTTCTGCTCCGAATAGACAGCCTTGGCCATTGAGCGCAATGCGACCTCGTTGATCACATTCTCCACCTCGGTCCCCCTGACCTGGTCGAGCAGCTTTTGGAGATCCTTCGACGGGACACCTGCATCCACGCGCAATTTGTAGCCAAATTGTTCGACGAACGCTGCAAGCTCGCGGATTCTGTCCGGATCGGGAGAATCATGAATCCGGTAGAGAAATGGCTTGCGATGATCCTCCTTCTTCGCCAGTCCGACGTGCTGGGCTACAACCTGATTGGCCAGCAGCATGAATTCCTCAACCAATCTGTGGCTCCTCAACCGCGCCTTCTTGCGAATCTCTGTCGGATTCCCCTCCTCATCGAAACGGAATTTCGCTTCCGCCGTCTCGAAGTCGATACTCCCCTCTTTGAGGCGCTTCTTCGTCAACACCGTACTCAATTTCTGCATTGTGTGTAGCGTCGAAAGCGTTTTGCTATCCGTCGCGCCCTTTGATGTCCCCTCGGCTGGTTCATCGAGAAGTTCCTCTACTTCCTCATAGGAAAATCTCCGCTTGCTGCGAATGACGGTCTCCGCGATGTCATAGTCCTTCACCGTGCCTTTCGGCGTGACGGTCATGAGAACGGAATAGGTCAAGCGGTCTTCATTGGGCCGCAGGCTGCACAGGATGTTGGACAAGCGCTCCGGAATCATGGGTACAACCATGTTCGGAAAGTAGACGCTCGTTCCACGCTTGAGCGCCTCACGATCAATTTCTCCACCCTCTTTGACATAGGACGATACATCGGCAATGTGGACGCCCAAACGGTAGTCCCCGCCGGGAAGCTCGCTCAACGAAACAGCATCATCGAAATCCTTTGCATCTTCCGGGTCAATGGTGAAGCAGAGTTCATCGCGCAGGTCCAACCGTTCCTCAATCTCCGACGCAGGGATCGAAGATGGCAGAAGTTCCGCTTCACGCATGACCTCTGGGGGAAAATGCATCGGCAGCTTGAACTCACGGATTACTGATTTCAGCTCGGCTGAAACCTCGCCTGCCTTCCCCAACACCTCCACAATCCGCCCTTCGGGGTTCAGGTGACCGACTCCCCATTCCTCAATATGGACGACGACCTTATCGCCGGGTGTCGCTTTGTTGAGAAACTCCCTGTCGACGAAAATATCCCGCGCAATCTTGCGGTCATCGGGTATAACAATGAAGAAATTTCTGCTTCGCTCCAGCGTACCGACGAGGTCCGCTCTTCCACGCTGAACGATCTTAACAACCTCACCTTCACGCAGCTGCCCCTTCTCCAGTCGCTTCGACGATTGGGCGAACAGAGATACCTCCACCGTATCGCCGTGAACAGCCGTGCCC
>Ga0116138_1000420_pt1 | contig 25947 bp, 27 predicted proteins | sample June2015DPH_20_1_2_FD_88971 | JGI IMG/M metagenome (GOLD analysis project Ga0116138, IMG submission 88971) | Peatland microbial communities from SPRUCE experiment site at the Marcell Experimental Forest, Minnesota, USA - June2015DPH_20_150 | ecosystem: Environmental > Terrestrial > Soil >... | reverse complement strand
ACGTCACGCTAAGGACGCCGAAAGCGACGAGGACTATGACTAGTGCGACAATCAGTATCAAGAGCTTCAAGCCTTTCTTTATTATGGCGCCCACCAATAGGCCTACGATGAACGGCACGACAAGCGGAACCAGCCAGGCGATCTCAGTTGGGATTGACATGTTCTTCCTCAGATTTTTTCTGATCTTACCTGTAGACAATTTTGGAAGTACGTACTTGTATAAAATCTTTGCTTTAGTTCGCACAAACTATGTTGCTGGAGCGCCTTCTTGGGTTTCATGTTATTCTCAAGCCTAAATATTACCCGAATGTACACTATAATTCTGGATGGAAAATGCGAAGAGTGGACGTGATCTGCAAGGATCAGTTTGAAGAGGACTTGGAGCGTTTTGCTAAGCTTGCTGTCAGGATGGGTGCCGTTGACGCTAAAGTGATCGAAGCCAAAGACGTTGCGGTGCAGGATTGGGTTAGGCTAAAATATCAGTATGGCTGTGGGAACTATGGCAAATCTTTGACGTGTCCACCGTACAGTCCCGCGCCGGACCAGATGAGGCACGTTTTGAGCGGGTATTCATATGCTATTCTTATGAGACTTCCAGATGAATCCATGGCAACTCATGACTTAGTGGCCAAGCTTGAGAGGCATGCTTTCCTAGCAGGCTACTATTCTGCCTGGGGGATAGGGGCTGGACCCTGTGAGCGTTGCACGGAATGCAACCTCGAGCACTGTGTTTTTCTTAGGTTGGCTCGGCCTTCTATGGAGTCTTGTGGCATAGACGTGTATGCCACTGCGAGGAAGAATGAGTTTCACATCGAAGTCTTGAAGACTAGAAGGCAGAAGCCGACGTATTTTGGTCTGTTACTCATTAAATAGGGCAGTTGCCAAAGCGTGGACTGAAGGCGATTTTGCCGCATTTGAAACTTAGCTGTCGGTGAGGATCGGCTTGGAAGAGTTGATAAGAGCTTTGCCGAAGGTTGAGCAGCATGTTCACATTGTGGGTTCTACGAGGCCTGAAACTCTGCTCTGGCTCGTCGGGCAAGGTGAAGCTGAGAAGCCATTCGAGACGATAGATGATGTTCGGGGCCTCTTTCGGTATCGCGACTTTCCACACTTCATCTCGGTCTACACTACAGTCGTTGAATGCATCACGCGGGAGAGTCAGTTCGAACGCATAACCTACGAGATGCTCGAATCTGATGCTCGCTGCAACGTTCGCTACGTTGAGGCAAGTTTCTCGCCGGCTGACCATGTTTTGAGAGGGCTTGACTACGGTGACATGATCGATGCGATCAACAGGGGCATAAGCCGTGCTCGAATTAATTTCGGCATCGAATGCAACATTCGGGTTGACGTTGTCCGCAATTATGGACCAGAAAATGGCATGGATGTCCTCGATTGGGTTGAGTGCAAGAATGATAATGTTGTCTCAATCGATTTAGGAGGCAGCGAGGAGAGATTTCCTCCTAGACCTTTCGCACCCGTGTACCGCAGGGCTAAGGAAATGGGACTGCATTTGGTTGCCCACGCAGGAGAGGCCGGAGGACCTCAGAGCGTTTGGGATGCTGTAAGAGAGCTTGGCGTGGAGCATGTGGGGCACGGGCTTGCTGCGGGTTTAGACTCTAAGCTTATTGATTATCTTCGCAGGCAACGAGTTACAGTTGAGATGTGTCCGGTTAGCAACGTGAAAACGGGTGTGGTCACTTCGCTGGCGAGGCATCCAGTTAAGGCTTTTGTTGAGAATGGTCTGAGCGTGACCGTGAACACAGATGATCCTTCGATGTTTGAGACTGATATGAACAATGAGTACCTACAGCTTCATCGTGTTCTCGGCTTCGGCGTGCCTGAGCTTTTTAAGCTAAGCCTAAATGGAGTTGACTCCTCTTTCCTTGCCGAAGAACGCAAGGTTAAAATGCGCGAATTCTTCATGCACGAATACCATCGCCTAGCAGACGAAGAACTCGAGTAGTGCCTGAAATCTGGCCCAAAATTGAAATTTACCCTCATTTACCGATGAGATTACAGAAAGAATAGGGTAAAATACAGCCTGCCCGTTTGGGAAAGAGTTAGGCGCGTCGATGCGCCTTCCTTGACGAATTCACGCGGGAAGAGAACTGGCGTTATCGTGTGGTTGTCTGTCAGAGTCTAAGCCTGCTGCGTGATCCATGTCAGTTTTTACGACACGAACGCTTTGCCGGCGCTGCTACCATGTTGTGTCGTCGCTGCTCTCATTTGCGCTATTTGATTCGATAATGAGTCTACTGTTTGAGAAAGCTGGTTCACTTGTGTTTGCAGGGTCTGCTTGTCTGCTGTGAGAGTGTTCAGTTGCGTGTTTAGTGATGATACTTGGCTGTTGAGGTCAGTGTTTTGTGTTTGGAGAACTGCTACTTGGTTGCGTGACTGGTTCTGATTGTTGAGTGCGTTCGCATAGTATACGACGAATAACATGGTTAATACGCCTACTATGATGCACAGTGTTGCCATGGCGATAGGCATTATTTTTTGTTTTTGAGTTAGGGTCATTGGTTCACCTCCGTGTTCACGATTTCTGGGTTTTTTAAGGCACGGTAGACTTTAAGCGTTATTAAACACAAATTGCTATCACTGATAATGTTTAGAAAGCAACATTTGCAACACAGATTCCATCATCATTATTCAGTTCATTAATCTGGTTTGATAATCAAATTCCATTATCTTCTACATTCATCCATGCATGGCAAACTTACCCTTGTGTATCCATCAATGAAACGGAATTTCCGAAGAGCCGACGAGCCTAACGGTGCTTCAGACTGGCTTCACACATGTTAATCATATGAGCGCACTCTTGGAATGCCAAAATTGAATAGCGTGGTATTCGTGACGTTCCTAGCGTGCAAGACTGGCGATCCATTGTGTGACTGGGTAGTCACGCAAGCTTTAAGAGTTATATTTGCATTGGTTTTACTCGAGTCGTGACTTTTGGCTCGGAATGGGTGACAATGGTGGAAGCATCACTTGAAGCGAGGAAGAAAACAGCGTTCCGCATGTTAGACGGGATATTCAACAAGGGCATACTGATCGTCATTGACGAGACCTGCTCGAAGAATATTATTGTCCACGTTTCACGAAGTGCTAACGACATCAAGGGAATCAAAGCTTTCGAAGATTACGTCAAGGGCTTCCTTGAGGCGTTTACGGACATTCATTTACACGTGGATGATCTTCACGCCGAGGGCGACACGGTGGATGTTCACGCAACCTTCACTGCGACAAACATAACACCTTTTCACGGAATGCCCGCCACGAAAGAAGAGGTAACCACAGCACCCGTATTCTTCTTCAAATTTGGCCCTGATGGAAAAATAGTTGAGCACTGGCAAGAGAACCTACTCTAGGCCCAATGCAACAACTAGCACGTGCATGTTCCTAAATTGCGCGGGTTCAGGCGTCGGGTCATCGTGACCTTCCGATTGTTCTCATATGGTTCGGTTGTGCCCGCGTGTGTGCGCACGGCTAATCCTTCTGGTCACTATATGATCCGAATATGACCGAGAGGAAAGACTGGTGGTACAGCGGCATGACAAACGGATTTAGGAACAGCTATGCGCGATGCTTTCTTGTTTTGAGCTATCTTGTTCAAATCACTAGTCGCCATTGGAGCCTTTGCAAGAAAGAAGATGAATCATAGATTCCAAATAACCTTGATCGATCACTTTTCTTTCTTGTTTCTGTAACGCTCTTGTAGCTTTTCTCCAAGCATGCCGTCTTCTACTATGAAGGCGCCTTCATAACCGCAGTCGAGGCATCTCCAGATGGAAGGGCGGTAGAAGACAAGAAAATTGATGTTTGTAGAACCGCATCTGGGACAGAACTTTCTCTTTTTCAGGGCTTCTTCCTGGTTTTTTTCCCTCATGATCGATTTCTCGAGTTCCCACTTCTCCTTCAGCACGTTGCCAAACTCGCTGAAACTGAACTCTTGGGCTTCTTCGCCGCATAAGGGACAATGCTGACCTGGCTTAAGCTGCTCATCGTACGTGCATTTTCTGTTCGGACAAGTCCATGAGGGCATACTGAGGCACTACGAGGAATATGCCAATCGCCTACCTTTCTTCATTTCGGTAATCGAGGTTGACAGCAGATTAATGCGCCCGTTTAGACTTGGAAGAAGAAACTTAGCCTAAGCTGGTGACCACGTACGTGCGGTGTCAGTTGAAGCGAGGATCAAGTCGCCATCTTGATGAGCGCAAGCTTCTCCACGTTACGAGAATCCTCGGCACTTCTGACTTCAATTCTCACACCTCTGCCTTCGACATATTTCTTTGCATTGTCGATGATGTTCAGAACGGAACCGGAAAGATCGCTCTCATGTGCCGCCTTCACGGCCTTCTCGCCTAGTGCAAGGGAGGCCAAAAAGTAGCCTTGGCATGGTGTCATGTAAAGGATGGTTCGCTTTTCCTGCTTGAGCCGTAAGCCCCACCCGCTTTTCATGCTGGTGAATCCCCATTCCGTTTGTAGAGGAGTGAACCTCGATGCTATGTGTCTTTTCAGCTCGTTCCAGAAGACAAACGTGCTCCCGAGCGTTGTCGCTAGGTCATCATCCTGTGGCGGTCTTGACTTATCGTTAAAGGCGCTCAATGACATACACTGTCCTTTTGAATATCAGTCCTATTAAGGCTGATTGACTCTGCAAAGGAATTTGAAGAACGTTCACCCAGCGCGTTCAACTAGCGCGCGTATGGTATGCTATGTCTTGTGTGTGTCGATCTTTGTGGTCCATATGTTGAAGGTGGACCATTTGTGGCAGTTTGGGCAGCGTACGTATCTTTTTTGTCCGAGTCGTACGGCGCTGAATGATCCTCCCGGAACCCAGTTGTAGTCAAACGTCTTTCCGCATTTGGTGCACGTGAGTCTTGACGTGTAATGAGGTCCGAATCTGGGAAATAGAATGTAGAGTATGACTGCGACGACCAGGGCGATCACTGGAATTACGATAACCAGAGGGTTTACCATGTTTCATCAACACCAGCATTTACTAATGACCGTTTTATCCTGACAGAATAGGACGGAAACTTGGTTTGTGACTGTTGTCCGCAAGTAATGAGCCTTTTGGTCGGCGCAATCAGCGTTCGTGTTCATATAGATTTCTGTGTGGGCGTGCTAGAATTAGGTTTTCAGGTATTTGTCATAGAATTCGAGTGTTCTTTCCCAGGCATCTTTTGCTGCTTCTGGCCTGTAGCTTTCTCTTGTGTCGTTGAAGAATCCGTGTGGTGCGCCCGGGTAGGTTTTGATGTCGAAGGGTTTTCCGTATTTCGTCAGAGTTTCTTTTAGGAGGTTTATGTCTGCTTCTTTTATGACCATGTCGGCACCGGCATAGTTGCCTAGTACTGGACACTGTAGGTTCTTGACCAGGTCTATCGGTGTTGGGTTTCTGCCATAGAATACTACCGCAGCTGCGATCTCCGAGTTTTTGCAGGCGAGCAGGATCGAGAGTCCGCCTCCCATGCAGAAGCCTATACTGCCTATGCGTTTCGGGTTCACGTTCTTAAGGGTCTTCAAGTAAGCATGACCACCGTTCAGGTCCGCTAAGATCTCTTCTTCCGTTAGCTGTTCTCTTATCTTGCGGCCGTCTTCTATGTTTGTGATGGTTTTTCCTCTGAAGAGGTCAACGCCGAGAGCGACGTATCCCTCTCGTGCGAGCTTCATGCAAACGTCCTTGATGTGGTCAACCAAGCCCCATATTTCATGGGCGATAATTATGCCAGGGTATTTTTCAAACGGTTTCGGCGTTGCTAGAAAACCCTCAGTCTTTCCGAGCGGAGTGGTACTTGGAAATTGGACCATGGAAGATGAGATTTCCATATGTTAAGGCGCCTCTTTTGGAATAGTATTAACCGTTAGTGATGAGGTGATTGTTTAAATGTTTTCACGTGTCGAAAACAAATACGTTTGACCGTTGAAGCGGCTGTGTCTGGACGCTTAAGGAGGAAAAGACTTGACGGAAGCTTTGAGGCTTCAGGCTGAGATCGACAGGACAGCGAGAGGTTTGAAGAGGAGTTACGAGGGAGCGCTGAAGAGGATAAATAAACTGAAAGACGAGTTGAACGCGCTGGAACTAACTGCAAGCAGTGACGGAGGTTCTTTGGACTCCGCTCCAGAAAGTCTCAACAGACTTAGCGACGCGCTAATAATGAATAGCAAGAAAGCATGGCAAAGATACACTAGACTTGAGAGCAAATGCAAAGCCAGTGGATCAGAGTTTGCTCGATTAGATGATATTCGGGTTTTATGCAAGAAAACGGAGGCTGTAGCATCTGACCTGCTCTGCTACACATTAGGACGCTTAAGACACGCGGCAAACGGTCCCGAGTAGCGCGCGCATGTTCAATAAGGGACCAGTTTCCGCAGGCCATACCAACCAAACTGGGCAGGCACCTTTACGGCGCGACCACGATGGAAAGTGCGCGAGCTCGATTCGCATCTTACTAATGGACATAACCTTGTGTAGGGGTAAGGTTAATTTTTGCCTTCGTGGTAGTTCGAAAGGGGCGATATGAGTGTTCGAGTTTGCTGGTCTGAGGTTCAGGCCTTTGGAGAAGGAAGATCTGAAGCTGCTGCACGTTTGGGAGAACGATTCTGAGTTGATGATGTACAGCAGAAGTCAACCGTTGAATATGACCTCGATGGCTCAGCTGGAGGAAAGATTTGCCGAGTGGGTGAAGAATGAGAAGAACCTCCTTTTCATCGTGGAGGACATGGACTCAAGCGAGCCTATAGGTTTCGCCAGCATTCGCAGGGAGGTTTGGGGTTCCGTTCCAGGAGCGGACGTTGGCACCTACATCGGAAAGAAGGAACTGTGGGAGAAGGGCTTAGGAAAGAAAATAACCGTCGCTCTGCTCGAAATGTCCTTTATGCACCTTGGCCTGGAGCACTGTCAAGCGTGGAGCGTAGAATACAACACGCGGGCTCACAGAGCGCTCGAATCTTGCGGCTTCAAGAAAGGCGGAGTTGTTCGGAACACGGTTTACGTGGCAGGCAAGAAATGGGGATCCTTCCATTTTGACATACTTCAAGAAGAATACATGAGCATGCGGATGGACCTGCTGACGAGGGTTCTCGGAGACGGAGTGGACAACTACTTGAAGAAAATGGGACCGAATCTCAAGCCTGCCAAGTGAAGAAGTGATCGTGAAGAAACTATTACACACGCGCATTCAAAAGGCTTATCTGCAGTGACAGCTTTGATCATGTTGGTTGCACGATGAACTTTGGCAGTGTCGTAGCCATAATATTCGGTCTCGGTTTCGTCGTTGCCGCTTGGGCCCTTTACGTTATGGCAAGACGCGCGTCTCCGGACCGACGGTATTTTCGGATGAGCGCGTACTCCGAGATGGTCGTGTTGATCTTTGCCGGCGTAATATTCATCGTAGCCGGCATACGTGCTTCCTAGCAGCACACATGCGGTGCAAGGGTCATCCAAAGCGTGCAAAGGCATTGTAACAAACGATGGGCTTTCGACTTGACATGAAGAGCCTCAAGAATTCAAATTCTGACAAAATCAGGTCGTGAGAAGGCTGGGCTCCACGCCCGTTATGCTTTTTGCATGGCGCGCGAGTTGTTGTCTAAGGCAGTTGTACAACACAGGAATTTTATGTCTCTGTCGCTTGGGAACTGCTGGCACATAGACAATGTCCGTTGTTGTCCAATAATGTTCTATTATTGCCTTCGACTGCAAGCATTAGTAAACTGAGTTTTCGAGATTTCGGATCATGTTCTTCACAAGGTTCAAATAAGAAACATTCGTAGTGTTTGTGGGGGGAAATCAATGGTAGCTCCCAGATTCGTGGAAAGTGTTGTTAGGACATGTCTTCGAGTGCGAAGAGAAGACAGAGTCTCAATATTCACGTGGCGTCACATGCTTGATCTGGCTGAAGCGCTTGCGCTGGAATGCAAACGAGTCGGAGCTAAGACTCACATAGAAGTCGGAACCGACGAGCTCTTCTACCAGACCGCGTTCGACCTGCCCTTAGAATACTTAAAAGAGACGGATCCGTTTAGCCTCGCCCTGCTGGACGTAACTACCGCTAACATTTTCATACAGGGCCCAGAAGACCCTGACAAACTGAAGCAAATTACCCCAGAAAGGCTCAACGCACTGGAGGAGGCTGACAAACCATACTACGAGAAGTTCTTGGAAAAGAAGATTCGATCTGCACAGATAAATCTTGGATATGTTACGCGTCAAAGAGCCAAAACTTACGGTTTTGATTATGAGGCATGGAGAGAAAACATTCATGCTGCTATGGACGTCAGGTATGAGGGCATGCGGGACCTAGGAAAAAAGATCGGGGGCATGCTGGAAAAAACTGCAGAGGTTCACATTACAACAGCCAATGGTACAGACTTGACGCTGGTGTTAGAGAACCGAGCTGCGCACGTCTATGATGGTGTGATAGATGACGAGGACATTGAAAAGGGGGCTGTCTTAACGTCGCTGCCGGCTGGCCACGTTGCCATTGCGCCGAAGGATAGAGGTGCCAGTGGCACATACGTCTCCAACGTTCCAGAGGCCCAAGCTGGCGTGTTGGTTCGTGACGTAGCCTGGAATTTCAAGAATGGAAGGTTAACGTCTTTCGACTGCGGCAAAAATTGCGAAGTACTGGAAGAAATGTGGAAGAAGGCAAGAGGGGACAAGGATCAAGTAGGATCGCTCATAATGGGCTTGAACCCTAAAGCAGGAATAGGGTTCATGTCTAATCAAATAGTGCTCGGAACCGTCACAATCGGTCTGGGGGATAACAGGGACATTGGAGGAAAGTTGGACAGCAATTTCATGTTCCACTGCACAGTGACAGAACCCACAGTCGAGCTGGACGGAAAAACGGTCATCAAACGGGGCAGGCTGACCATCTGATTCACCTTTGAAGTACGCATTTGACGAGAGGCCAGAGGTCCGCAACGTGAAAAATGACTTAAAAGACCAAGAGAGGCGCAAGGAGCAAATCAGCCTAGCCGTGGAGAAACTCGTTAAGGAAAGACTCGGGCTTCTGGAAGACGCCGTTCTATTGGGCAACAAGCTCTATAGGAAACCAACTTCTGAAGAAGCTGAACTGTACCTACGTGACAAAGCCATCCCACATGTCACTGCAAGAATGACTCTCGAAAAGAGCGACATTGAACTTGGTGAAAATGTCCGTTACGAGATTGAATTGCGGAACATTGGAAAAGCACCGGTATTACTTTCGAGAGTCGAAGAGATAATGCCGGGTGGTTTCGAGATTGTTTCCCACTCAGATACTTGTGACTTGGTCAACGCTTCCTTGAACATGCATGGCAAAAAGATCGAGCCATATTCCACTGAAACCTTTGGAATTACGTTGAGGGCAAACAGAAAAGGAACGTTCATAATAGCACCAAAAATATGGTTCATGACCGAAACCGGACGAGAAACGTCATGCAAGCCAGACCCGACATCAATTAACGTATCAGAAACCATTCTACCCGACAGGGTCAGCACGGGGTTCCAGGATCTCGACAACCTCCTTCTCGGAGGAATACCCCAGAACTCCACGGTAGTACTGACTTCGCTTTCATGCGACGAAAGAGACCTGTTAATCAGAAGATATCTAGAGGCAGGTACCAAGAACAACGGGGTCACCTTCTACATCACAATAGACGCTACAGGAGTCCAGAACCTTGCCGAAGAGTTTCAAGCAAACTTCTACGTTTTCGTCTGCAACCCAAAACTGGATGAAGCCTTCGAAAACCTACCCAACGTGTTCAAACTTGGCGGAGTGGAAAACCTAACAGAAATAAACATCAGTTTAGAATCAGCATTCCGCAAGCTCCGCAAATCAGAGGAAAGTGGCAGACGTGCTTGCATAGAAATACTCTCAGACGTTCTGCTACAGCATCATGCGGTTCAAACCAGAAAATGGCTAACAGGACTAATTCCCGAGTTCAGATCAAGAGGCTTCACAACCTTGGCAGTGCTGAACCCCTACATGCATGCCTCAGAGGAAACCCATGCAGTACTGGACCTTTTCGAAGGTGAAATCAACATCTATGAAAAGGAAGCGAAAAAGGATCTAACCAAGTACTTGAGAATCAAAAGGATGTATAATCAAAGATACCTAGATAGCGAATTGCCCCTGAGAAAAACAAGATTGATGACTACATCGACAAAGCTACCGTGTTGTACGCGCACGCCCAATGTGTAGTCCATTTTTCGTGGTCTTATGCAACGACTCGTATGGAGAATTGACACACTGAAGCCGAGAGAGCAATCTTCATGGCAGAAACCCTGAGGACAGGGTTGCGGTAGTTAAACCCGCCTTGAAAGATCGCGCAACGCCCTTGGTAGGTTGGCAAGCTTAGTTATTGTTCTGTCGGGTTTCACGTTGCTCTTGCCTTGTTCGATATAGAATTGCGCAGTGTCTGTCACAGGCTGCTTCTTGCTTTCTTCGATGAGCAGAACTGTCTTCATGCCTAGTTGTCTGGCACCTTCTATGTCAGCCCTGGGGGAGTCACCTACGAAGACTGCCTCTTCAGCCTTCACGTCTAGAGTTTGGAGAGCTTTCTGGAAAATCTTGAGGCTGGGTTTTCGCCATCCCAAGATGCCGGAGACTATTACCGCATCGAAGTGGTGGGCGATGTTGAATTCTCTCAGGCTCTGAAAGATGGCTTCCGCAAATGACATGTTTGAGACGACGGCCAACTTGAATTTCTTGTGCAGTTGTTCCAGAAGTGAAGGTAAACAGCTGTCGATGGTCAGCGACTTTGCGAAGCAGTTCGAAAAGGCTTCGCTCACTTCGCGTATTCGTTCGTCTTCGGCGCCGACTTTGATGCTACAGGATCTTAACGTTTCTGTGAGTCTTTCTGCGAAGTTCTGTTCCTCCAGAGTCTTTTCTGTCTCTTTGTAGAATCTGTCTCGGGAGTCGAAGTAGCCTCGTTTGAAGCTTTCGAAGGGCACGGATAGACCGTTCTTAAGAAGGCTCTGCACCATCTTTCCAAGGCACTTGTCGTAGTCAAATCGTTCAGTGTTTACCAGAGTGTCTGCGAAGTCGAAGAGGACAGCCTTGACATTCAAACGAATCAGCCTTCTATTACCGTGATATTGGCTCACTATTTCCATTATAAATGCTGAGCATTATTCGTTGCTCTTCCAGGTTTAAGAACCATGTAGTATGGTTAACGTGAGAACGAGAGTTCTACTGGTCCAAGAGTTGGTCCTATATCTTGTCTCTGGTTCTATTGTTCCATTGAGCAACTCTGGAGTACAGTTTCAGTCTGTACAGTCTTGCTCTTTTCGGGTCGTTGACAAGCATCCAGTATGCGTAGCTGAAGTCTTCGATGGAGCCGGCCGTGATTACGTCGGGTATGAAGCGTATCTCATCGTCGAATAGTTTATAGTGTTTTCTGTATTCGCCTAGCGCGCGCAATGTTCAGCTATGTATTTATTGTTCTTTGCTCATCTTTTTTTGGCGCTCCTTCGTGGGCGGTTTAGATGAAATCCTCTTAGCATTCAAGACTGTTAAATGAACGTGTAAGAATCGTTAGGCGAGACTATTTTGCCGAATTTTCAAGCTTGAAGGAGGTGATGTTTAATGAAGATTCGTGCTATGAGGATTGAGGATGTTGAGGCAGTGGCTAAGATGGACGCTCTGGATCATGATCGAGATCCGGAGAAAGGCTACGAAGAGGCGAAGAAACATACACTTGACCATCTGCAGATCGTGCCAAAGCACTGCTACATCGTGGAAGGCGATCGAGATGACATCGTTGCAGCCATGGTGTTGCATCCGAGGAATGACGTCTTCGAGGTTGAAGATTTCCATGTGAAGGACATACAACAAAACAAGCAAGCCCTAACATTGCTCAAGACGAAGCTCATGGAATACTTGGAAAGCGTCGAAACCGAGGTCCTATGCTGCCCCTACGCGATCAGAAGAATGATGGAAGAACAGTAGCACGGCAGGCACTTCAGGATTTGATAGATCTTTCCCCTTTTTCGATTTGGTTCTCACAATGTACTTGATCTGTTTGCTGGCATCGACGACTTCGTCTTGACTGGAACGATACTTGTTTGATCTGTCGATGGTGTTAAGATAGTTGGCAATGCTTGAAAAAAGCCTTGGCCCACAATAAGGTCTTTTCTGTCACAGTTTTGGTGAGTTTTGATTTTGGGAAAAGTTTTAGCTGAACCCAGAACACATATGTGTTTTGGCTTCAAAGGAGGTGATAGGTTGAAGTTTAGTGATGCGATTTTGGCTGTGGCTGCTACGGTTGTGATTTGGGGTTTGATTTACTTTGTGTTTGGTTTGGCGTTGATTCCGTCTGTGGGTTCTTATTGGGGACAAGATTCCGCAGCAGGTATATCCTTACTAGTCGCTGGGTTAGTGGTGGGTTTCGTTTTTGCTGGAAAGATACAAGAGGAATCCAGAATGAGAGCGGTTGGGAAAATAGCTGTTTTGTTTGCAGCGGTTACAATGTTTTTAACGCTGATGATTTTTTCTGCCAACAGCTATTATGGGGCTTATGTTAAGGAGACCTTGCAGAATATGTATTCTACGGGTGCGTGGACAACGACAGATTGGTTTGCTTATGTGCAGTTGGCGATATTTATCAATGTGGCTCTCAATGTCGTTTTGTCGTTGGTAGTAGGTTTCATCGGACTCTACATAGGCTCGATGCTCAGAAAGCCAAAAAAGAGTTAAGAACAGCAAAAACATATCATGCCGCCACTTTCTTTTCTTGTCTTGTTCTACAGTTTCGACATATTCTTTTTAAGTCTGGGTCTTCACATTGTTCTTTTGGCGATATGATATGTCAATCCGAAATCCTACCAAAAGTAGGGTCTTCGGGAGATGTCTCCACCAAGCGCGGAAGGGGTCTCTACGCGCTCAGGAAGCTGGGATACGCATGCTTGATGCTTGCGGCACTTCGCCGGAATACTTCTCTGATTCCGCGGTTGAGTACCCTTCTTTCTTGCTTACTGTATATACGACGTCTGCCACTTCCTCTATCTCCCGGTGATGGGTGATTATCAGCATTTGTGGTATGATTCTGCCGCCCTCTCTGAAGAATGAATTCAAGATGTTCACCAGCTCTTTTCTCCTCTCTTCATCTAGATGTGTTGTGGGCTCATCCATAATTATGGTCTCAACTTTCCCAGACAGAACTTGCGCTATTGCCAGTCTAAGCGCTATTGCTAGGGCCACACGTTCTCCACCGCTGATTTGATCGATATCCTGTTCTCCGCTGGGACCTAGCACCTTGATACCGTAGTCATCGTCAATTTTGATGTCCGAATACGCGAGATTAAACCGTTCAAACAAGTCGCGAGTTGACTTTTCAAGCAGCGGCCTCGCCCTAGCACGAATCATCTTCTGAACACCATTCTTGCCGTAAGCATCCCTAATGCTATTCAAAACACCGATGAAGCCGTCCACTCGCTTCTTCTCTACAGCCTTCTCCTCAAGAGCCTTCAACTCTTCCCCGCACTTTCGGGCCTCATCCTCAGCGCCCATCTTAACTTGCTCTGTTCGCGCAATGTCCTTCTCAAGATCATTCTTGGCCACGTTCTTAGAATCATACTCCTTCTGCTTCTTATCATGTTCTTTTTCATTGTAGTCAAGCTCTTTGATGTCACGAACCACGTCTGAATGTGTTCCTCTACAGTCGGACAATTCTCCAGTCGTTGCGGCCAGGTTTGTCTCGTATTCTGCTTTTCTGTTTGCTGTCGGTGCACTCTGATCGTATTCTTCCTTTTTCTTCTGGAGTTCTTTTAGTTCTTGTTGAGGTTCTCTCGGCTCGTACGCAAGCTTCTTTAGGGATTCGTCCAGCCGCTTCGTGAGGCCCGCTAGAGTTTCTATAATAGGCTTTAGCTCAGCCTCGATTTCTTCCTGAGATGGCAGCTTATCCAATTGGCGTTTTGCAGAGTCAAACTCCTTCGAGGCTTCTTCAACCCCACATTTTTCACTCTCAAGCCGCTCCAGCTCCTCATCCAATTTCCCCAGTGTTGCAGCCTGCCTCTCAAAATCGGCAACTTCGACCCTCTGATGATCTATGTTGCTTCTTGCTTCAATCAATTCAAGAGCGAGATTCTTGACCCTCTCAACATCAATAGCATCTATCTTCCTGGATTTCTGATCTAGCTGTTTTTTCTGCGTGCCCGCTTCTTTCAAATCATCACATAGCTTGGCTAATCTGGTCTCTGCTTCGCTTTTCTCCGAAGAGAATTTGCTCGTCAACTGTGCCAAATGTTCAGGCGACAACTCTGTCTCACACGTGGGGCACGCTTTCACTTCAGTCGCACTGGAGAATTTCGACAGGTTTTCATCCAATTCACTCACGCGCTGTTCAAGTACACTGGTGAACCGTGTGCCAGCATCAATTCTGACGTCAAGCTGTTTTGCTGCCTCTTGAAATTCTCTTCTCTTCCTTTCAAGAACCGCCTCAAGGTTGTCAAGGTCCACTTTTTCATCAAGAGCTTTCGAACACTTTTCCAGTTCCTTCATTAAATCTGCGCTTTTCTTTTTCTCGTTCTTCTCGCATTCGTCGAGTCGTTTTCTTGCTGTTTCCAGAGCGGCATCAGCGCCTTCATACTTCCTGCGCTCCTTCATTGCCTCTGCCATAAGCCTGTCTTTTTCGATAAAGAGCTCATGGTTCTTCGCGTTTTCCTCCAAGGTTCTCTTTAGCTGTACTACTCCGTTCAGCTTGTCCTGAAGGGCGTGCTGCCTCAGTTCTTGCCTTTCCTTCTCTACGAGACAACGCACATACTCGTCCAAGAACGGCAGCTTAGCAACGTCAGTCGCGAGTTTCTTCACTACTTCCTCAGCCGCAACTGCCTTGGCCAGCTCTTCTTCTTCTCTCTTCAGCGCCTTCTCGAGGTTTGCAATGTTGCCTTCAACGAGTCCCTTCTGTTTGTCAAGCTTGTCAAATTCCTTCTTCTTCTCCCTCAGCTCATCTAAGCCCGTATGCAGATATTCCAGCTCAGCTTCGATTCCCGCCAACTCTTTCCTTTTCAGAAGAAGGGCTTTCTCCAGTTCCTTCGATTTGGCTTCATGCTCCCTTCTTTCAATCTCGATGGTTGATTTTCGGCCTAATTCAGTCTCAAGCTCAATCTGCCTATCACGGTACACTTGAATAACGGTCTTTATGGTTTCCCAAGCTTTCTCAAGGTCTTCAACCCCGAGCAACCTTGAAATGAGTTCCTTCCTCTCAGCAGGCCTGGAAGTGACAAGCTTTTCTATCTCGCCTTGCCGCACGTAGACTGACTGCAAAAACATGTTCTTATCAATGCCAAGAACCTTCTGGATCTCAGGAACAACAGAACGTTCTCCATCCCTGGTCAAGAGATTCTTCTTACCTTTTTCCAATCGAAACAAGCTGCCGTGAGCCGATCCTTTACGCTCCATCGACCATTCAACATCATAATTAATCCCAGCCTCAGTGAAAGCCACTCCGACTCTACATCTTTTCGCTCGAGAGTTGATAAGGTTCTCCTTCTTCCCCCGGTTACTATAATCATTAAACAACGCGAAACTTATCGCGTCCAGAATCGAAGTCTTGCCCGCACCGTTAGGACCCACAACCACGTTGATGCCGTAGCCTAAGTCAATAACTGTGTTCTTATGCGAAATAAAATTCTCAAGCTTGACCCTGTTAAGAATCATGCCTTCTTCACTTTCTGAAAATACTCATCAGCAACTTTCTTGGCTTCATCAGCGTCTCCGTACCTCAGAAACTTCAACATCTCCGCCGCAAGACCTGCTACGTTTTCATCTTTGAAATAGTCTCGAATGACCTGATTCACGTAGAAAGAACCAGGCTTCAACTCCGGAAGCCTCAACTCAGCCTCCTCAACAACCTCCTGCCTAAAAGCCAAAGTCTTGCCAGCCAAAGCATCTGTCAAAGCATGATGAACACTCTGCCTGTCGACGCCTTTACCCTCAACACGCACGTGCACGATAGGCAACTTCGCTAGGCTCTCAACACGCTTAACCAAATCTCCAAGCTCCTTCTCCAAATGTGCACAGCTCAATGTTGCCTGGATTTGCGGCCTAACACATTCAAGGTTAACATCCCTCACGTCAACGTCGTCGCCCTCAAGATCTACGATAAAGAAGCCTTTCCCAAGCTTCTTCCAACCACCGATCTCATCTTTTCTAATAATCTCTGAAGAACCAGGATAGGCCAGCTCGCCGTCGCCGAACGAAGCCTTAATCCGAGTATGAAGATGCCCCATCGCACAATAATCAAAATTCTTCGGCACCTCATCCAAACCGAGCTCAAACGCCCCCTCAAACGGCAAAAACCTGTCAATGCCCTCATGCAACACGAGAACGCCAAGCTTATCATCTAACCTGAGAGCCCCAAGCTTCTTCAACTCCTCCACAAGCACCACATGATACGTACGACTCAAGTTAGACAGGCCTGCAACCAACACGTCTTGACCGCCCACCTTCACAGACTGGTGTTCGGCATTTCCGCTGACACCGAGAATCTGGATCTGATCCTCAAAGAGCACATGCGGCGCGAGACCGCGACTCTTGGGCCTATCATGATCGCCCAACACCGCGAAAATCTTGGCTTTTCCATCAAGTTTCGTCAAGAACTTCTTGAAGGCACGATAGGCCTGCGGTGTGGGCCGAGGCGAATCAAAAAGGTCCCCACTGTGAATCACGATGTCAGCATGCTCTTCCAGAATCTTCTCGCCTATCTCTTCTAGCGAGTCGTAGATGTCCTTCTCTCTCTCATCGAGGTTATACTGCTTGTACCCCAGATGAGTGTCCGCCAGGTGGGCGATTCTAACCATGCTAGTGTTTCTCCTCAGAGCCTAGAAACCCTTTCAGATCATCCCTCAAACGTTGGCTTTCCTTGTCCGGTGATTCTTCCTTGGCTTTCTCATTTGCTATCTTCATTTTTCCGACTATGTCTATGTCGCTGCCGCCTTCCCGCGTTCTCCGCTTCTTCACTCTCACCATCACCGGCGCCCTGGTCATCTCACCCACAATCACAGCTTCGCCCGTGTTAAGCCCAGGCAAGTCCTCAAGCAGAGTCTGCCCAAGCCGTTCAGAGCTCTCGGCGATGGCCCGTTGATCCTCAGGATTAGTCATCCTCATGATAATCTGACTGTTACACTGGCTCAAAGCATCAGGATGAATCTTAGAAGGCCGCTGGGTAATCACGATCAGAAAGACGCCGAATTTGCGACCTTCAGCCGCAATCTTTTTTATGATGGGGCCTGAGTCAGTGCGTCCCTCAATAGGAATAAAACGGTGAGCCTCCTCCACGAAAACGAAAACAGGATACTCAAACTCGCTGCTCGAAACCTTATCGTAAATGTCTGACAAGATCCTGTAGGTAATGTAGTCTGAAACCTCATCGCTCAGCCCGGAGAGGTCAACAACAGAGAGATGCTTAGGCCTCAGCATCTTGTCTATTGCTGTTGATCCACCGGTGAAAACCTTCATTCGGGCTATTCTCTTAATGTACTTCTGAGCCGACTTAGCCCCTGCGATCGTGTTGGCTGTCACGCCAGGCTTGTCTTTCCAACTGTCAGCGTCTCCCAGCTTTTCCAACAAATCCTCAGGCTGAAAAACGGTCTTCTCAGCCTTCAAGTATTCAATCGCCTTTTCCACGCCGCTGATGATGTTAGTGTAGCTCTTGCCTATTCCCGAGATCAAACGGATTTCATCAAGATCCAAGTCTGAAAAACAAATCTCGTAAGGCTCAACCCTTCCAACTTCCTCGGAAGAATATCTTCCTGTGCTCGATGGGTTCCTGAAAACTGTTATCCGGTCAGAAAGCTCATATCTCCTGCCGGCGATGTCTCGTCCGAGGAACACGTAGTCGGCATGTGGATCCAACATTACCAATGTCCCGCCTTTCGCAAGAAGTTCATCAGCAAGTATGCCCGCGAGATACGTTTTCCCAGAACCAGTCTGCGCAATAAGTGCCAAGTGCCTCCTGAAACCTTTGATCGACAATGCCACGGGAACTTCGCCGCGAGTGATCAAGCTGCCAACTGGAATTGCTTCTTCCTGAGTGTACGAATAGAACTTCTCAAGCAGCTCTGTCGGCGCAACGTAGACGGGCTTGCCAGGCATGACTGCTTTTCTGGGCAGTTGCAGTTCACCGGTTTCAGTCAGGAATCCGAGAACTCGGGCTTTGCCCCAAACTTTGCTGTCTGCCAAGCCAGATTCAACGATCTTCTTGATGATGTCAAAATCCAACTCTTTCGTCAAAGCCTGGCTAGCGGAGATGACCCTTTCAATCTGCGCGACTACTTGAACCTGCTTTGGCTTGCCATCCACTTCCTCCTCGGAATAGGCCATCAGATACTCCCATCGAGAGGGCATATCATCAGGCTTCGACGAAAAATAAAACTCGTTAGAACTAGCCTCACCGACTATGACGCCGACTTGCTTAAGGGAACCTGACACGCCTATAACTCCTCCCACGAATTATCTTACTCCCAAACAGCTTCTCCATATACGGAAAGTACAAATCATCCACTACTCGCCTCTTTAACTTAACTTTTCCATCCACGTTCCTAAGCCACAGATTATACGCGTCCAGTCCACAATAGCCGTTTATCATGATTCTCAACAAAGCCTGAAGATCAACATCGATCGGCTTGGGCCAACCCGTTTTTGATAGGGGCTGCTCCCAACAGGGTACATCAATTCTCATCGGCGAGTCTCTTATGTCCAACAGTAGATAGAAAGAAACAAAGCTTGGAAAACCCGGAATGCCTGAAACTACTTCGCTGGCCCAGTCGACGAATTCCTTGCCCTTTTCTCTTGTGGCGATCGGAAAATTGCCCACAGTATACTTCTTCGGATTCGAAGCTATGGATCGTATTCTTCGCGCCGCGTTCGCTGACGGCCCAAGCAACAACGGGTGAGTGTAACCTTTCTTTCCAGCAAAGCTCATAACTATCTGATAGTCCGGCCGAGACGACACCAGCTCCGCAAAAATCAGGTCGATCGATTCCAGTTTAGACCCGTGCTTTGCCTTGAGCCTCTTGAACTTGCTGAAGGCAGTTTTTTCTTTCTCCAGCATCTCCAGAAAAATGTCTCTAAGCTTCTGCTTATCTCCCTCCTCGATGTCCAATTGCTCGAGTTCTTCATTAAAAATAAGCTTGAGCAAGTAGTCACGGTAGAATGTGGCTCTGCTTTCTTTGCTGATTCCGGCTATGAGAACACCTTTGTTTTTGCAGATTTCGAGCAGTTCTGTGTAGGTTTTGAAGTAGTCGAGCACAGTTGTTCGATCTTCCTCGATTCTTGTCTCAACCGGAACATGCATTGCCCTTCCATAAAGCGAACCGTCGATCAGAATCGTGCTGCATTCAAAACCGTTCTTTAAAGCGTCGATGGCTGCTTGAAATTCAATCATCTCCATCTTCGTACCAATGTAATAATGCGCTTCAAGAAGACCCGATTTCGTGAAGAAGACGTTTGTTTCCAGTCTTTTCTGCTCCTTGTCTTTACAGACTGCAAGAGACCGGATCACGTAGAAGATGCCGCCCGTGGACAACGGGTTCAGATACACGCTTGAATCAACAGCAGTGACGTTAAGATCGCCAACGTCTGAAGCAAATTGCCCAACATTTTCCAAGGGCATCCATAATGGTTCAAAATGCTTCCTAAACCTGTCCTCCAGAGGATTCGGCTTGCCTCTCAAAATCCTCTCTTTCATAGCTTCTTTCTTGCCGCCTACTGATGAGGCGAACTCCTCAAGAAAATCCGGCATCAGATTCCCTTTTCTCGTCCGATACTGAAGTCACATCACACTATTTAAGGGAAATCGAAATTCAACCGGCGCCCTTGGTCAGAGAAGGACGAGGTCAGGATAGATTCATAGTTTTAAATGGCCACTTCAAAAACCTGTATTCATGTCTGGACCGCTTGACACAATACGTTCCATGTACAATGCATTACGTCTTGATATGTTTCAAATCGATGATACAGTCTTTAGAAACGGCGCACGCTATGGGCGGAGGTTGTTTGCCAAGGTTTCCGCGTATTTCTTCGCTTTCTCCAGTTCTCTCTCCTTCAGATGAATATCCTTTCCCTCAACGTAAGTAACCAAGGGTGGCATGACTATTTTGAAGCCGAGTTTTTCGAGCTTCTTCTCTATACCCTTTGCCGCGTTTCCACTGAGCGGTATCTGGAGCTGCGTGTCAAATGCCGCAGCAAGTTTTCCAGAAAACTCGTCCTTGCCAAACCTGTCTAGAAACTGCATAATAGGCCCCGTTGCCTTATGCCACTGCGTAGGCGACCCAGCTAAGGCGCAATCATAATACTTCACACTTGTAGGGTCAACATCTTTAACATACAAACAGTCAACATCAAACCCTTTTTCTCTGAGAACCTCACTCAAGGCATTCGCAACTTTCTCCGTGTTTCTGTTCACGGAACCCGTGTCGTAAGCAATCAGGATCTTCAAGAAATTCCTCTCAGCTTTCAGTGAGACACGAAGCTTTTGAACTTTTCGAAAGCACGCGCCTAGAAGGCAACTGAACTAGCAAGCTTTGGACAACACCGCTATTGTCCTTCAGCGTTAACCCCAAGTGTGAATAAGACCGACACGAACGCCGAAAAACCTACCTAGGAGGGGGGGGTATCAACTGTTCGCGTGATTTCAACCCAACAGTTGGGTAGCTCTAGGCCTGCCATCAGCAAACACGAGATATCATGCTGGAAACCCATCGAGAACGCAAAAACCGACCTAGGAGGGGAGGTGCGTTTTTGGCGTGTTTTCAACTCTAAACCGCAGGTCGTCCGCTCTAGCCTCGGTAGAAGTTTCTTGAGGGTTTCACTTTATTGCCGGTTTTGATGAAAGTGCCCTGCTCAAGTTCTTCGAAGGCTTTTTCCAACTCTCCTCGAGTGTTCATAACGATCGGTCCTCCCCATGCAACGGGCTCATTCAACGGTTTCCCTGCTGCGAACAGGAAGCGGAGGCCACCTTTTGTTTCGATCCTCACGCTGTCACCTTCACCGAACAAGACGCAATGCTGCTGTTCGATCAACGTACCATCAGAGTAGCCCGACCCTTCAACAGCGTAGACAAACACTCTGCAAGCCTGTTCCATCATATGCTCGAATGCTTTTCCAGCAGCCAACTTTACATCGAAATATTCCACGGCGACCACAAGATCCTTCACCGGCCCCTGCGTGCCGTCAACAGTTCCAGCTATCGCCTTGACCTCGGCACCATCCATCCTCACGCTGGGAATCTGATCCTTCGTGATCCCACGATATCTCGGAGCGATCATCTTCGCCCTTGCGGGAAGATTCACCCAAAGCTGAAAACCCTGCATCAACCCATCATACCGCTCAGGCATCTCCTGATGAATTACACCCGACCCAGCAGTCATCCATTGAACATCCCCCGAGTTAATCACTCCACTATTGCCCATACTGTCACCATGCTCAACTTCACCAGCCAACATGTACGTAACCGTCTCAATACCCCTGTGCGGATGCCACGGAAACCCCAAGACATAATCTTCAGGATTATCCGAACCGAAATGATCCAGCAACAGAAACGGATCAAACAAAGGAACCTCATTAAACCCAAAAACCCGCTTGAGCCTGACACCTGCACCCTCTATCGTCGGCCTGCTCTTCAAAACCCGAACTATCTTCCTTCTCACCGTAAAACCCCGAACTGCTATCCTACCCTATTCTCGAACTGCCTTTTAGAGCTTCAGTTACCGACCATTTCCCTTGCATCTTCGTTCCGCGATACGTGTCGAAATCAGTGCCGCTCGAATTCTCCCATTTACAACGTCCACAATGGATAAGCTCTGACCTGGCTTTCCAAGAGTACAAGCGACAAAGTAGCTTCCACGATCAAACATGTCACTGCAGTGACGCTGCAGTCACAAAACGTATTATAAGGAAAACGCAAGACCATATGCAGACACGCAAATGGGCTTCAAAGAGGCGGTTCCTCAGCAGCAGCCTACACACGAGTATCCTCCAAAGAGCAAGTGGCCCTACGCTGTCCTTTCGGCGATCCTTATCATTTTCATACTGATCGTCTCTCTGGTTTTCGTCTTTCCGTTTCTGGCGAATCTGTCGAGAGAACAGCTGATAAGCAGTGACTGGTCGGGTTATTCTGTTGCTTCGAACATGGTCAAACCGCAACCTAGCGTGAAAAGCGTCAACGGGTCTTGGGCTGTCCCCACAGTCAAGATTTCAGCGACAGATTCTTACAGCGCAATATGGATCGGCATAGGCGGCCAGTTTGACGACTCTCTGATCCAAGTCGGAACCGAACAGGATTCAAGGAAAGGACGAGCAGCTTATTCCGCGTGGTACGAGCTGTTACCCGCTAACCCCATAACCATCGATTCAATAAACGTGTCACAAGGAGACCAAATCGAAGCCTCAATATTCCTCTTGGACACGAACACTACCGCATGGTCCATGAAAATACAGGACATCACGAATGGTCAATCGTTCCAGAAAACCGTGATCTACGCATCCTCTATGCTCTCCGCTGAATGGATCGTCGAACGACCCTCAGTAGGCGCCCGCCTCAGCACCTTGGCAGATTTCGGTCAAGTAGAATTCACACGATGCACGGAAACGGTGGACGGCAAAGATGGAAACATAAGCACTTTTCCTCACGCCCAATTGACGATGGTAAACCGCCAGAACGCGGACCTAGCGCATGTTTCAAGCCTCACCTCAGGAGGCTCATCCTTCACAGTTACCTATGTGCCCTGACGCATTCGGAAAGCATTAGCGCGCGAGTCAGTATCACACGACAAGAAGATCCCCATGCATCCAGGCTTCTATGCTTCCATTTTTTTTCAGGGAGAAGCTCCGCAATCGATCACGCATAAGCATGGTCAAGAGCCGACTGGTCATGTCGCAGGCATGGCTACTGTCGGGGCACGCTTGAAGCCATTCTCTTCCGCATTCTAGACATATAGTAAATCTGCATTACCGATATGACTAGCCAAACAACTATGAAGAGGAGCGATACAACTCTTAACTCCAAACTCTGAACGAGGAAACTTGCAAGAAAGAAAGCCAGGAAAAGAACGACCGTAATCATCTGAATTATTCTCAACCTGAACATTCTTTCTGGGAGCGCAACCGGTGCCTACTGCAGAGTGCATTTCTTCTCTTTGCTTCAGCCTTTCCTCTGAAAGATAATACTTACCGTTCACTTCGACAAAAATGTTTAAGCGACCCAAACGCCTCTTCATCGCAACATCAAATCTCGGAGGAAGACTCAACTCTTCAGCAGTCAATGCTTTATCAGGACTAACAGCTCCCTTCTGACGAAACTTCTCAACTATTTCATAGAACCATTTCTGAATCTCTTCACGCCTATCAAACATACGCGTACGCTCATCTGCAAATACCTGAGGGACCAGTATTTAGGCCAGTCAATGCAGCCGCCGAGGACTATCCATTAGGAGTCTCGTAGTTTATAATCGAGAATACTTCGTATTTGTCTCCAAGGGCTTCTCTTCCATGAAGATACCCCAATTCTATCAAGAAAACCATACCGACGATTTCTCCGCCTAGTTTCTCAACCAACTCAGCATTGGCCTTGATCGTGCCGCCTGTCGCCAACAAATCATCAACGAGCAGAACCTTCTGACCAGGCTCGATCGAATCTTCATGAACCTCAATCGTGTCAGACTCGTATTCTTTCCGGTAAGTGAGGCTGGCCGTCTTAGAAGGCAGTTTTCCTTTCTTCCTAATAGGGACAAACCCGAGTCCAAGCTCGTAAGCCAGCGCTGCACCCAGTATGAAACCTCTGGCTTCACTCGAAACTATGACGTCTGCGCCCTTGTCTCGACCGTGTTCAGCCATCTGTTTGATGCATTCTTTGAATGCATACTTGTCCTTGAGGAGTTGAGTTATGTCCCAAAAAACTACGCCCTTGAATTCTGGTATCCGCCTGATTTTCGCCTTGAGGTCCACTTTTTCATCCTCCATTAGCCCCTATCTTTCAGACTAGTGCTTTCTTCAATGCGTTTTTGCACTCGCATCTCCTTTCTTTCCGTATGTTTGGAATTGCTTTAGCTATTATGTTCTTGACTTTCTCCACGTTCGCCTTCATGGTTTTCAAGACTATATCAACGCTGACTTGCTCGTCTTTCCACACATCGTAATCAGTAACAGTCGCAATCGAACAGTAGCATATTTCAGCTTCTCGGGCGAGAACACATTCTGGAACAAGAGTCATGCCTACGACATCTGCTTCCCACATCCTAAACAGTTTGGATTCTGCTTTTGTTGAGAATCTTGGCCCCTCTATGCAAACATAGGTGCCAGTATCGTGAGCACTAACGTTCAGGGTGCTAGCTGCTTCTATCAGAGTTCGCCTTAGCTCCGGACACATGGGCTCAGCCACCGATACGTGACATACCTGCTTTCCAGTGTAGAATGACTGCTCTCGCCTAGTTGTTCTATCTATGAACTGGTCGACGAAGACCACATCTCCAGGCTTGAATTTTTCCCTCAGAGAACCAACAGTAGACGGCGCAAGTATCCTCTGAACACCCAGTTTCTTCAAAGCAAATATGTTCGCCCTCGAATTCACATCAGTCGGCCTAATCGTATGCTTTCGCGAATGCCTCGGCAGAAATGCTACACGCCTACCTTCCAATTCTCCTATAGCAATCGCATCAGAAGGCGCACCATATGGCGTGCGCACCTTCACCTCCTCCACATGCCTGAGGAGTTTCGGATCGTAGAGGCCCGTTCCACCGATGATTCCGATCTCCGCCCGCATGAGAATCTACTCTCAGTTCTCGATTTATAAAAATGCCGACCGCAACACTGAGAACCTCTAATGAAGGACGCGCCTCGCATCGTTCGTCTTTAGCCTTGAGGCAAAAAAGGAACCTTAAAAAACAAAAAGAGCCAGGACGGCTGGGTCTACTGGACAGAATGATTACAGCGCGCCAGTTTTCCACTCAACTCCTGCAAACCGTGAACTACATGGTCTCCTGAGTGTTGACCGGTCCTGTCAAGGTAGAAAGCAGTTATGCCAAGGTCGTTCGGCACCTCAAAATCAAAACACTCATCATCACCCACGTGAACCATTTCGTCAGGCGAGACACCGCAGAGGCTGCACACCTTCCGGTAGAGGCTAACCGTTTTCTTGACGAGTCCAAAATCAGAGGTTGAAGAAAAAACACGCTCGAAATAGTGCCCGATCCCTGTCTTCTCAAGTTCTAAATCAGCAAATTCCCTACGGGCATTCGAAACTATGATCAGTCTAAGGCCTCTGATCCTAAACTCCTGCAGAACTTCAATCACATCTGGATAAACCCTGATCTTGTTCTGATAAACATTCAGAACCTCTTCGGGTGAAGCGTTCAAGCCCAGCTTAGCCATCCAATAGCCCAGACTATACCATTCAAGCCTCTCCCTGCCTACCTTGCCATACTCACCAGTCACAAAGTTCTTCGCATCCTCAAACGAGAGGCCATTCTTGAGGGCATACAACCGAGGAATCCCTTCCAACCAAACAGAATTCACGAAAGAAATATCAGTAACAGTCCCATCCAAATCAAAAGACACAACTTTTGCCCTGCCCACTCGTCGCTCCACCCGTAGCTTCTGCTCCATAGACGTAGGTTCTGACTATTTGACCGTTTAGTGAGCCGTAGCGCAGTAAACAAGCCTAGAAGAAACCGCCAAGGCCACGACTTAGAATGCTGCATGTTCGTTTCGCCTTACGGCGAAACATGATGCGCTCAAGGCTCAGGATTACACAGGCTCACGCCAGCAACTATCAGTCTTTAGATAGTATGCTCATACAAATCAAGGCGCCAAAAGTATATGTTACCTCTGTTCTTCCTCATAATATATTACAGAAAATCAATCATCAATGTCGCTTTCGTGAAGGTCAGCTTCAAAAGAGGCTAAACGATCATCTTCTTCTTCACGTTCAATCTCTTCAAGCATGGCTTTCATGAGCCTT
>Ga0116138_1000412_pt1 | contig 26252 bp, 29 predicted proteins | sample June2015DPH_20_1_2_FD_88971 | JGI IMG/M metagenome (GOLD analysis project Ga0116138, IMG submission 88971) | Peatland microbial communities from SPRUCE experiment site at the Marcell Experimental Forest, Minnesota, USA - June2015DPH_20_150 | ecosystem: Environmental > Terrestrial > Soil >... | reverse complement strand
TTCAAGAATCTCGGCTGGGATTTCCACGGGAACGGTTTCCGTGACCATGGTTCCACACGACATTGCATATCTTGACCATTTGAAAAAGGTTCCCAGGCGCCAGCTTCAATCACCCGACGCGACGACCCTATTCATTGCGTAGCCTGAGCCGTAGCTGGATCGAATCGGCCGGGTTATCAGAGCATTTTCCATAATATGCCCTCGTGCTCTTTCTCGAGTTTCTGTGCCGTGCGGTGGCGTGCGCGCACGCTTGGAGGGACCCCCCAGGGGGGTGACTCAGTTTTCTGAGTCAAGCGGGGCTTGTTTTGCTGTTTTCCTGGGATGTGGGTAATATGGCTGGGAGAGCGAGGCCAGATTGTGGAGTAGTGTGATGGCTCCTATGCTTGGCGCTGTGGAAGCGGGTGAGTGTTTCAGCTACCTCCCTACCCACAAGGTTGGCTGTAGATGTCAACTCGGCCGAGCGGGGCGATTGGGGACCGGGTGGCGGAGTCGGAGAAACGGACGACGGGTGGGGGGAGCAAGACGCTAGTGGTTTTCCTGTCTCAGGAGGAGTATGGTGAGCTGCGGAGAGCCGTCGGCGAAGCCAACGTTCCGAACATGTCGCTACTGGTCTTTCAAGCGATTCAAGCGGGGCTGGAGAGCGATGAAACGCATGGTGTTCAGAGGAAGCGGACCCGAACCGTAAACCTTCACGTCTCCAGAGAATTCAGAGAGAAAATCCGGCTAAGAGCACGCATGTCCCAGGTCACGCAGCAAGCACTCCTGCGCGGCCTACTCTTCCAATACATACGAAACAAACCCTGGCAGAGAGCGCAAACAGAGAAAACGGAAGGGGCCTGAAAATGAAGAGCGAGACAGAACGAGACCGCAAGCCAGCGGTCCACAAGGTGCCACTGATCACCGAGAAGGACGCGAAAGAGTACGAAACCGTCAAGGCTGGCCTAATCGCCGAGTTGAAGAAACTGGGAAACTACGAACCGGAAGTAGACGACCTACAAGTCGACGCCATCGCCCGAGCCACGATATACATGAGAAACCTGGAAAAACTCCTCGACTCTGAAAAGGCGAATGCTGAAACCTACAGCCGCGTCACAGACGCCCAAGCCAAACTGAGAAAGATCATAGAAGGCGCCTTCCATGAACTCGCCGTTTCACGCAGAGAAAGAATCGCGAACCAGGCCGGCAAAGCCGGGGAAGAGGAGTTGGCGAAGCTTATCCTAGAGGCGCTGAAAAATAAGCCAAAGTGAGCCCTTAAAAAAATATGCGCAATACGTGGCGGAGTCGCTCAGAGACCCAGTCAATTTCGCACGCAACTTCCTAAACTTCGAACCCTTCCCATACCAGGAAGAATTTCTACGCGACGAGTCCCACCTCATCGCTGCCTGCTGCGGCCGACAAGTCGGCAAAACCACTCTAGCCGCAATCAAAGCCCTACACTACACCCTAGCCAACAACCCGGTTCGCACCCTAATCATCAGCGCCGGCCTAAGACAGAGCATGATACTCTTCGACAAAATCCTTGAGAAGACCGAGGCCGCTGTCCCAGCCAAGGTTCTAACGAGCTACAAATCCAGAACCAAGATTCGTTTCGCGAATGGGTCAGAGATTGTGGCCCTACCCTGCGGAAGGGACGGTTCAACGTTGCGGGGATTTACCGCGGATATGGTCATTCTTGACGAAGCGAATTTCATACCGAGAATTGTCATCGACTCCGTCATTAGGCCCACAATGATAACGCGCCCTAATTCGAGGTTGATTATGATTTCGACGCCCTGGGTGCGGGACCACCCGTTCTATGAAGCCATCAGCAAACCCGAGCTGGGCTTCAAAACGTACACTTGGCCCTCATCGATTAGCCCGCTAATTACGCCGGAGAAGCTTGAACGGGAAAGGAAGACGATTGGAGAATACGACTTCAACCGTGAGTATAACGCCGCATTCATTGACGATGAGTTCAGCTACCTGCCAAGCAACCTTGTGCTAAGCTGCACGGATGACTATGAGCTGGACGGAGAACCTAGGCCGGGGGATAGGTTAAGGGGCGAATACCTCATCGGAATAGATTTCGGAAAACACACCGACCACTCCGCAATCGCCGTCTTAGAGAAGGCTGGCGATAATCTTCGCCTCGTCTACCTCAAGGAACTGCCGCTGGAGACTTCCTACACGGCGGTGATAGGCAGTGTGAGGAGGCTGAATGAGGCGTACGCCTTTGCGGCGGGATGCCTCGACAAGACGGGAGTGGGTGAAGGACCCTACGAAGAGATCAAACAATTCATGCGAGGAATGGAAGGCATCACCTTAACTGCACAAGTGAAGGAAGACCTCATGGGCAAACTGAAACTCGCCTTAGAAAAAGGCAAACTCACCCTCCCAAGAGACAACCCACAACTCCTAGTCCAGATGACGGCGCAGCAATGCGAAGCCACTAAGTCCGGGACGCTGAAGTTCAGCCACCCCACCGGAACCCACGACGACCAATTATGGAGCCTTGCATTGGCCATCTACGCATCACAACAACGGAGTCGACCGAACTTTAAGCCAATTACTCGATCCTTCTGACATCAGCCCAAAAGAACCCGTTGTCACCCGTAATTAGGAGGAACGCCACAGGCAATTGCAACCTGAAGAGTCGGTGAAGGTTCGTCGGCTGAATGTGCAGGCTTCCATGAGCATACTTGACATTAACGGCGAAATTCCGAAGGAAACCATGGGGAAGATCACCGCGGCAATCAAGGACATCTAGAGGCGGAAGGTCCGAATACCCAACTCTTTTCCTATTTTGTACATTTCCGGGTTGTCCTTTTCATTAATCCGTGTATGACAACTGCACATTGAATGCCCCGATAACCAAGATTCCTCTCCAATCTTTCCTGTTCAACCCGAGTATTGGGTTTCTTAGAAAGCGGATTGTTAACGTACAACGCATTGTCTGAATAGCCCGTCAAGACGACCCAATGTGGCAAGTCCTCTTTTCCTCCAAACAATGAAGTCGAAGTCAGGAATAGTGGAATATGCGACTTGGTCAGAAGCGCCTTCAGGGTTTGCAGTTTAATCGGACGATTGACATTGCTTAGTCCCATTGCTCGAAACTTACTTCGAATATCTCGGTAGAGGAATTCAAGAACATCCCTGTCAACGGAAGGGATCTCGTGTGAAATCTCGTCTATGAAGGAGTGCTTTCGAGATATTCCCATGGTGTATGCTGAGAATCCGCGTCTTGCTGCAGCCACAGCTAATCCTTCCTTACTGGTCCCGTAACTCTCGACAAGATTTGACTCCCGCCAAATATCCAACTCAAGCCCCTTGGTAAGGCGGAGCGCGGGTTGGAAGAACTTCATAGCCATCAAAAGGCTAGCTGGACCGCAAGTAAACTGAGACGTTTGTTTGTGGAATGGGATTCGAAGATGGAGTGAGTTCTTGGACTTCACTTGAGTTTCTTCCTACGACACGTTCAATTCGTTTCCATATTATCTGTCAGCCGTTAATTACATAAATCGATAAGGCATTTCAAGGAGTATGAGCGAGTTCTCCTTCCATCCGATTGGGATAGAGTGGGCGAGGAGATCTAGCAACCGTATGTAGGAGACACTCTTTTGGAAAATGCGCACACTGAAGAATGAATCTAGCCGATCGTCAATACCTGATCATTAAGCAGTTTTGATTAGCTTCGCAATGACTGAAGGATAATGCTTTCGAGCGTAGCGTAGCTCTGCTGACCCTGAAGTGATGTTACGATCGCGCCGTTTCTGCCAATAATGAAGACAGTTGGCGTGCCGTTAACGCCATACGAAGTCATGGTGGAACCGCTTGAATCATACACGTATGTCCAACTCGACCCGTAGTCCCTTATGAACTTCGCCACGTCATTCTGTGTGGTGCCATCCCACGGGCCAGAAACGCTAATGAATGTCACGTTGCCGCCGTATTTTTGGTGCAGTTGTTCTAGGATTGGAGCCATCGATTGGCAATGAGGACACCAAGGTTCCATGAACTCGAGGAATACAACTTTCCCCTGAAGTGAGGATAATGAGAAGGATTCACCCGTTGGGCCGTTTGGTCCGATCACAGGTAACGTGAAATCAAGTGTGTTGGAAGACCGTGACGATATTGTGGACGAATTTTCAGTCTGTTGTTGGATGGGCGGAGAGGGCTGCGTTACTGAGTAGATCACCCAGGCTGCAATAATAATTATCAATGGAATGGCGATCTTTTCCGCTCTGCTCAGCCTCTGTTTCTTTTCTGAGGGTTTCTTTGATGACATAACATTTACCCGAAGATCTGCAAGAGAACTTATCTAAGATTAGGATGACGGCCCATTCACACAGCAGGAAGTCAGTTCTCAAAATGGGAAGGATGTCTGAGTCGAATGAAAATCAAGTGTTCAAAGCAATTGTTTCCACACATCAATGCGCTCCACAAGCCGTTAATATACAAACTCGAACCAACGAGTGAGAAAGATCGAATGGAAAACTCGATAGAAGGCTTGCGACAACAAGAGTTCTCTAGACTAGACGCTAACAGAACGGTGTATTTGGATTATACTGGGAGCGGACTGTATCCTGAATCTCTTCTGCGTGCTCACGCCAACTCCTTATCGAAGGAAATCTTGGGCAACCCGCATTCGTTGAATCCAACCTCAACATTAAGCACACACAACGTGAATATGACTCGGGCCCGCATCCTCAAGTTTTTCGAAGCTGACGAAAGCGAATATCGTGTTATTTTCACATTGAATGCAACCGGAGCACTCAAGTTGGTTGGCGAAAGTTATCCTTTCCAACCGGGCTCACGTCTTATTATGACCGCCGATAACCATAACTCGGTGAATGGGATTCGCGAGTTTGCAAAGACTAAAGGAGTTATGGCTGAGTATATTCCGCTCAATTCGGAGCTTCGCGTCGAAAACATCAATCAAATTCTGACACCTCAAGATAATCACAAACCCAGCCTCTTCGCATACCCGGCTCAATCAAACTTCTCTGGAGTTAAACACCCGTTATCATGGGTTGCGAATGCTCAGAGCAAAGGCTATGACGTCTTGATTGACGCCGCAGCTTTCGTTGCAACTAACAGACTCAGCCTCAAGAATTGTAAACCAGATTTCGTTTGCGTCTCATTCTACAAAATGTTTGGATACCCGACAGGCGTTGGGACATTAATCGTGAGGGACGCGGCAATTAAGAAGTTGCGTCGACCGTGGTTCTCAGGCGGCACGGTTCGTTTCGTGTCCACGCAGAACGACTTACACCTACTGACGAAGACAGTTGAGGCATTTGAAGACGGCACATTGAATTTCCTGAATATCGCAACGGTACAGAACGGCCTCGACTTCCTGGACCAAGTGGGGATCGAACGGATAAACAGTCATGTCTCAAAGCTTACGCAGTTCCTGCTAGAGAGTCTGCAAGAACTCCATCACAGCAACGGAAAACCACTCATCATGATATATGGCCCATCGACAATGCGAGATCGTGGCGCTACGGTCGCATTCAATTTGCTCGACTTCGACGGCAACGTAGTAGACTACAAGCTAGTTGAAGCCAGAGCCAATAACGAGAATATCTCCATCCGAACCGGATGCTTCTGTAATCCAGGGGCCGCGGAATTCGCATTCGGATACACAGCAGCCGAGGCGCATAGTTGCTTCGATCAGGTGTCAAAGGACTTCTCGTTGGAGAAGTTCTCCGAATGTATGGAAGGTAAACCAGTAGGGGCACTTCGAGCTTCATTAGGGATTGCAACCAATCAAAGAGATGTTCAAGAATTGATTAACCTGCTAAGCAGCTTCTTAGAGTTCAAGATTCCAGCATCGGAAAAGACTCTCACAACGAGTTGTGGTCGCTAATTAGGAATTAAGTCAGATGAGGATGAGAGTATGACCGAAAGCGACATTATCCTCAAACCCATCGGGATGATTAAGACTACCGCGTCGGACGACGAGATAAAGGATCGCCCCACCGATTTTGACTCAACCGTGGAAGTTTTCCAAGAATTCTCGGATGGATTGGAGGGGATAGATGGATTCTCTCACATATTCGTTCTGACCTTCATGCACCGCCTGACCCCAGATCAGGTTGGCTCCTTGAAGGTTAGACCTCGCCGATTGCTGAAGAAGGACTTCAAGCTTGAAGAATTGCCTTTGGTAGGAGTATTCGCAACTTCATCTCCTTCAAGACCGAATCCGATAGGCATCAGTTTGGTGAAATTACTGCGCAGGGACGGAAATAGGTTAACTGTTCGCGGTATGGATTGTTTTGATGGGACACCAGTACTGGACATAAAGCCATACAAGGACGACTACAAAGCCGACGACTATGGTATTGCCGCTTGGTATCATGGACTAATCAGTGAAGCAGCAAGACGTGCGTAGCACTGTCTTAGTACTCCCCACTATCTCGTACCTTGAGGGATTAGTAGTCTGCCATCAACATCGAGATTTTTCCGTACGATTAATCAGAGTTCAATCATGCAGCCCAAGTGCAATAGGTAATAGAAAGAGGAAAGCCGCTCCTGCAATAAGAAACGTGTAATGCATGCCGACTAAACTGATAAGCGCTCCTGCCAGAAGCGGGCCAATTGTGTAGCCCAGATCCTTGAACGTTGCAATTGCTCCCGTCATTGCCACCTTGTCTTCGGTCATGACGTCCGACATCCTAGAGTAAAGCGCAATGAAGATGACAGTATAGCTGACAGTGAACGCGGTCACTGCAAAGGCTGTATAGTACAGGTTCTTGGACAATGGTATGATTAGTGCAGTAGCGGCGGTTGCCACGACCGCCAGCGACAAGGTCCGCCTTATTCCCTGTTTATCCATCAGGTGCCCCATGGGCACTTCTAGCGCGACTGCGGGCAACAATGCAACGGTGAGAATTACCCCTATTGCGGGAACGGATATTCCCTCATCGTTGAGAAACACCGATAGAAAAGAATAGTAGATGTTGATCAGCGCATAGAACACAACTGTCAGCATTAGTGTTTTCGCGAATTTTCTGTCTCCCAAGTAGTGGCCTAGTCTGGACATCTGGAGCTTGAATGATACTTTCTGAGGCTTCGGGCTTTCCTTCAAGCGGATTGATATGACCATGAAGGCGACGAAGCTGGTAACGCTCAGCACGTAGAAAGGTAGGAAAAACGAGAGAATCGATACGGCTCCCCCGACGATGGGCGATACAGCCGACGCCAAATCATTCATGTCGGAGAAGAAGCCCGTCTCCTTACCTTTCACAGCCTTATCGGTGTAACTGAAGACGTATGCCCACGATGTTAGCCAGAGAAACGAGGACGCAATGCCCCTCGTTATGCTCAACAATAGCAGCGCTAGTAGTCCGTTAGCCTGCGGATAGAATAGCGCAAGCCCCGCGTAGAAGAGCAGTACGACCTGCAGCACACGCTTCATATTCATTCTGTTCTCAATTATGCCCAGAGGAATGTTCAGAACGATACCGGCCATGGTCGTGATCGAAAGCACTAACCCAGTAAGGAACGCACTCCTAGTCACGCTGTTGACATATATCGAGAAGACAGGGGAGGTGACCCCCCAACCGAACGTGTAGATAAAGAAAGCTAGCGAGATTGGCAAGATTACTCTGTTGAAGTTTCTGATATGGCGCAGGTCACTGAATTCCTTGAACATTTCGAATCGCCCCGTGATGGATTCCTATTTGGCATATCATTCGAAAACAAATAGACGCTTCAATTCGTATGGCAATTTGTATGATGTTTTATTCCTGTTGATAAACTTCTATCGCAACACCAAACCTGCAACGGTGGGCGACCTATCCGGTTATGGATGCGAGAAGAAAGCATGTGCTCTCATGCTTATAGGCCAAACTTTCTGAATGCGTAGTATTTGGGGTAGTCTACACCAAGCGTGAATATCGCAGAGAATCCTAAGACAAGGAGAACTTGAGCTAATGTGACGGGAGGTAGAATGACTCCATAAATTCCAATCAAGGCAAATCCAATCAGCGTACCCAAACTGGAAAGGGTAAGTTCACGTCCTGGTCTCGACGACCAGAAGTGCCCCCTCTCTCTCACAATAAGAACTCTAAACTGACTGGTGAAGACTAGCGTGAGCAGCACAAAGGTCTGAAGCGTTCCTAAATCCATGTGATAATAACCGGTGCCAATGAAAATGATTACTGCTCCTTCCACGACTAAGAGTGCACCGATAACGAGTGACGCCAACGCGATATTCCTCACATTCCAAATATTCGGGCTCTTCGTGGTCTTCACGTTATCAGTCGCAAGTGACATTGTCACGAAGTCATTTGCAAACACTAACAAAACCATGCCTAGCACGGAGAGGACGACGTGATGCAACCAGAAGAAGCCCAAGACCAGTATGCCTACGAATTGTATTACTTTCGTGACCTTGTTGACAACCCATGTTAGCATGCGCTGGTAGATTTGTCTGCTCGTACGGATTGCGTTGAGGATAACTTTGAGTCCGGGTTCGGTTAGAACTATACTGGCAGACGCCTTGGCAACATCAGTTGAGTCGCTTACAGCTATGCCTACTTCTGCTTGTTTGAGCGCAGGTGAATCGTTCACACCATCTCCGGTCATTCCTACCATGTGGCCTCTTGATTGGAGAAGCTTGACCACTTTGTACTTGTCTTCTGGATAAATCTCAGCCAACCCATCATATTCATCCAGAACGCTTGCTTGATCCGCCTCTGATAGTTTCGTTAGATTTGACATCGGGTAGATTCGATTGCCAATGCCTACTTGCCCGGCGATCTCTCTGGCTATTGCCACGTTATCTCCTGTCAGCATCTTCGTCTTTACGCCCAAGCGTTTCAGTTCTTCTATCGTTTCCTTCGAGTCGGGTCTGGGAGGATCGGCCAGCGGGAGGAGCCCTAGAAGCTTGAGGTTATCTAGGTCATTATCCTCTGATTTAGCGACCGCGAGTGTTCGATAGCCCTTCTTGGATAATGATTCAACATTGCTATCGACCTTCTTTGCAGTTTCATCGTCTACTTTGCACAGGGACAGGATTACCTGTGGTGCTCCTTTGGCTACTCTGAATCGTCTTCCGTCATGCTCAATGATTGCCTCGGACTTTTTTGTCGCTGGATCGAAGGGAGTAAACGAGACCTGTGTGTACCCTTCAGAGGAGATTGGGAGCGTTTTTGCGTAATCTATCACGGCTAAGTCGATTACGTCTCTAATCTCCTCTTTCGATGCCAGACGCGCGATTATTGCGACCTTATCCTTTTCGGACCCTTGGAAGCAGATAGGGTCGGTGACGGAGAGTTTGTTCTCAGTGATAGTACCGGTCTTGTCCAGACAGAGCACTTCCATTGAGGCTGCGTCCTCAATCGAATCGAGTCGGGTTACCAGAGCGCCTTCGTCGGCAAGTTGCATTGCGCCTACAGCCAGAACGATGGCGAAAACTGCTGGTAGGGCGACTGGAACGGAACCCATGAGGAAAATCAAGGCGAACCTTACGATGGTTAGAATGTCAACGACTCGTGTCAGCGCAGCATCAAGTATTACGACCGTCAAGGCGGCAATGCTAACGTACATTGCGTATTTGACAATGGCCGACATGATTTGCTGTTGATGCGATTTCGGCTTCGCAATTTTCACCAGTTCAGCAGTCTTGCCGAAGTACGTGTTGGCTCCAGTGTTGAGTACGAGAGCCCTCGCTTCCCCCCGTTTTATGATGGAACTTGAATAGAGAATCCCGGATTGGTGTGCGGTCACCGGAAGGGATTCACCAGTCAAGGCTGACTGATCAACAGACACTTCTCCTGCTACTATCTTGCCGTCAGCTGGAATTAGGTCTCCCAAACCAACCTGTATGATGTCGCCTGGAACTATTTCCCGAGCATCCTTGACGACCCATTCTTCGTTCCGCAGGACCTTCGCCTTAATCGCTAGCCGTTTCTTCAAAAGGTCAAGTGCTTTCAGAGAACTGCGAGTATGGTGAAATCCTATGATGGCGTTTGTAGTCAGAAGCCCAAACACTATTACAACTTCCAGGTAGTGGCCTATAATATATGAGAGAACCATCGTCAATTCCAAAAGCCAAGGCATCGGTCCCCAATATCGCCCCAGGAAATCGGTGAATGGGTTTTTCCGTTTTTCCGATAATTCATTATAGCCGAGTTCCTGGATGCGTCTCTTCGCCTCATCTTGGGTGAGGCCGTTTGTTGACGTAGTTAGTGCCACGTATGCGTCTTCAATTGTTAGGTTGGCAAAGTCAGCTGTCGCCTTAGTTGTCATTGAATACGTACGCCTATCCAAAGCCCGATTTTCCACGCGAAAGACGCAGTAGCCTGGTCAGATATTAGTAAGAGTTCGAACAGATTAGTCGAAATTGTCGCGGCACTGAGCTTGTCGGAAGAGGACCTCAGGCTGAACTCAGGCGATATATACCGTCAGACCTTCTTTCTCGTCTTCCAGTCTGCCCTGACAGCAGAACCGCCTTTTAGCCTCTGGATATGATTGTAGGCTGAAAGCGCAGCGATCGCACCCTGCCCAGCAGATATTACGGCTTGTTTGAATGGTACATCTGTAATGTCTCCCGCAGCGAAGATGCCGCTATGTGAGGTGGCGCATTCTTTGTCCACCTCAATTTCCTTCTTCCCGTTGAGGCGGACTAGATCCTTGAGGAAGTCGGTCTTCGCGACGTAGCCAAGCTCAACGAATACGCCGTCAACCTTCACTTCCTTACGTTGCTTCGTTTTGGAATCTTCAACAGTAATGTCAGTAACGGTTTTGTCCCCGTTGACTTGAACTACGTGCGAGAAGGGGATGAATTCGATTTTAGGGTTCACTTTCAAGCTCTCTAGTGTTTGTTGGTCTCCTAGAGGTTTCTCCCAAGTGTGAATTAGATACACTTTGGCGGCCACGTTGGCTAGAAGCATGGCTGCGTCCATGGCTGGGTCGCCTGAGCCTGCGATGGCAACTGTTTTTCCTTTGAAGAGTGGGCCGTCGCAGACGGCGCAGTAGGAAACGCCTTTTCCTTTGAGTTTCTCCTCACCGGGGACGCCAAGATCTCTCGGGGTCTTTCCGAAAGCCAGGACAAGCGTGCAAGTGTCGTACTCGCCGTTTGGGGTCTTTAGGGTGAAGCATACGTTTTCCCTTTCGGTTATTGACGTTACCTCGTCATAGGTGAATTGGGCGCCAAATGTTCTTGCCTGTTCCTCGAACTTTGACATTAGTTCAAAGCCACCAATAACGGGGAAACCGGGGTAGTTTTCGATGTGATCTGTGAGAATCGCTTGGCCACCGATGTCCTTCGTGATCACTAATGTCTTGAGGTTCTGGCGTGCTGCGTAAACAGCAGCGGTTAGTCCGGCGGAGGCGCCACCAACTATTATGATGTCGAATAGATTATCTGTCATCTCTGTTACCGCTCGGTTAGTAGTTGACTTAGCCTTTCATGGAGCTACTCTGCTGGAGACAGTCCTTGTGCATAGAGAGCATTGTATCCAGCTGCTTTTGGAGCGCAGGCTTTGGCAGGTAGCCGACGATCTCGGCTAATGGTCTCCCACCGCAGAAGAATTTCAGAGTGGGTAATCCCTGCACACCATACTTAGAAGAAATTTCGGGTGAAGCGTCTGCGTTAACTTTTGCAAACGCTAACTTACCCGTGTATTGTTCTGACAGCGAGTCGAAATCAGGCATGAGGCGCCTGCACCAAGGACACCAAGGAGCCCAGAAATCAACGATCACAGGAACGTTCGAGCTGATAACCTTCTTTTCCCAAGTTGAGGAATCAACGTCAATTGAGACCATGGTTCATCATATGCAGCAAACATTACTAAACTTGCAGATGCACAGATAAACAATCTTGAACCTAAAGTACAAGCCAAGAAGGCCCTTGTGACCATGCACGAAACCTCCAAATCCATATCTCTGACACATACGAACGTGTGCTCTGGCATTGCCAAGGGTTCTAGTGGTGCGCACACACAATTGACGGTTCAGTTGTCCACTCAGCAACACGGAGTGTTGTAGCCTAGTAACATAATCTTGCTAATTGTCGTGTTCACTGCGAGAAATCGTAAAGCGTAGTGAAGATGGAGACTTCGGATTATTCCTTGTGCAGTTCAGTTTTGACTTCAATTTTGTTTGTTAAGCTGAACATTCCTGGGCAACGTTCTTCAGCAAGCTTCGTCAGTCGTTCGAGTGCTGCCGTATCTGCGTCAGACTTGACTGATATCTTGAATCTTGCATTCTCAATGATTGGCTTTTCTGACAGGCCAAAGGTTTTCGAGAAATCGACATTACATTGCCCAACGAAATGAGCCGACTCGATCACAATGTTCTCCATTGCCGCGAGAGTCATGAACGTTGAAGCGAAGCATGATGTCAAGCCGAAAATGCAGTAGTGAAGCGGTCCCGGTCGTGCTCCGCTGCCCCCAAGGAAGCTAGGTGAATCTGCCTCCAGTGTGAACTTCCCTGTCTCTAGCTGGAGTTCCGCTCTGAACTGGGGTCCTGAAGATCCAGTGCAATTCCAATAACCTTCAATCCGGTTAACCTCATAGACGAGTTTGAAGGGTGCCGTCAAGTCAAGAAGGACAAGATGACACCTTTCAAATCAGGCTATGCACCTTCGAGACGAAGACGAACACCCACAGGTACGCTTGCCGATACAGCACTGATTTGAGCCTCACTGCACGTGCCTTCGAGAGGTACCCGTAACCGATACTTGAAATAGGGACCGGTAGCTTTGCCAAGCATCTCAACTTCGGGCAAAAGCTCATCGCTTACTCGTTTTACGCCATATCTGTCCACAGCGTCCAAGATACGTTCTTGGGTGCTCATCAATTGGGCTTTACTTGTCTCGAATTCGAAAAGTAAGAAGGGCATGTGGCTCAAACCAAATAGGTGGGTTCTTGAGGATAAAAGCTGTGGAGAGTTGTTTTGGTCCGGATAAGTCTCCCTCAAAGGCTTCAAGAACGGGAGTAGCTCAACTGGCAAAAGACTAAGGAAGGGCACCCATTCTCCAATGGTTTCTTGAAGAGACAAAATGAGTAGTCCATTGGAAGAAAGGCTGACCCGGTTAGAAACCCTACCAGAAGGCATTAACGAGCGGCAACATACCAGCCGGTTAGCAAGATTTTGAAGCCTTGTACATCAAAGTGGCCGGACTTTTCGAAGGCCGCCTTCACTTCTTCTGGTTTGCTCGAAATCAAGGCGCAAGTCACCGCCTTCGCCTTCTCTCTTTGTGAACCTCTCGTCAGCTCTAATTCTGTGAAGATCCCGCTTGCGCCGCTCGTACCATCCAGTGGTAGCGTTCCGTCTGAAATCAAATTGTGGAATATACGGCTTAATGTCTAGGAGCGGAGTTCCATCTATAATGTCAAGATCCCGCACCCAGATCATTCCTCCTCGAACTCTCTCCAATTTGACTATCGACAATCCAATCGCGTTCGGGCGAACTGGTGCTCGACAAGCAAAGATTCCATGTCTCCTACTGTCTAGGTACGGCTTCACCAGCAGCGAGGCTTTGCGAGAAAGATGAAAATGGTACAAGAGAATTAGGTGTGAAAAACCTGAAATGTCCTTTAGCCCTCGTACATATCGCGGTAAGATCTCGATAACGCCTTCAACATGTTTTGCACAGGCAGATTGCAGTGGCGCTCCAGCAGCAGATTTTAGAGGAGAATGAACTATTCCGATCGGATAGTATTGCACGACTCGCATAGGCCTTCAACTTATCCGTAGAACCTAATACTAATCTGTTCTTCCCATGTGTTGAGTACGTAAGCGTTTGTGCGTACTAAGGCTTACAAAATCCGCCAAAATGGCTCGACTTTGAAGACAGCTTTTGATGTCTTCTTGTTCGTTTCAATCATGCTCATCTCCGGATGAAATCATAATGCTCTTCGTCATTGGGTGCCTGACGTCACAGCAGAATCATTTTTACGCATTTCATCTCTTCCTGTTTTTGGAAGGCTTTAATCATAGATGCCACTGTTCTTCCTTCTCCTTCTAAGAGGAATAATTCTAAACAGTTTCTTCGATTGATTTTACTATGTATGTGAATCTTAACAATTTCTTGAAATGAGTGTTTAAGGCTAGTTATTGGCTCCTCATCTTCCTCTCTGTGAGTTACGGCCAAGAGCACATTGATATTCCCATCGAGTGAATCTTTTTCTCTTATGTCTTCTATCATGAGTCTTAATGCTGCTCTGACAAGCTCTGATCTACCGGTGAAGTTCCTTGATTTTTGCAGCCGATCCAGATTTTTGATCACTTCATCGGGAAAGGATAGACTGACTATTACCATTAGGATCAACTAGGCTGCGAACCATCATAGTGACGGTCAGTCGCGTTCGTGGCATTTGCACATGGTGTCCTGTGTCATCGAGAGAGTTTCTCCTTTCAAATATGATTCGATGGCTTCAGCTACTGTTCCAGTGATTGCGCATCTGACCTCGATTCCAAGGTCTTTCAACGCCATGTATGGTCGCATCCCCATCCCTCCAACGACCATCAAGTTGACCTTGCTCGCCAATAGAGCTCTAACGGATTCGGAGCAGTCAGAATGCTCTCCATTTGAGAGAGGTTCCATTGCCTTCACTTCTCCATCCTCTATGGTGACTATAGCGTATGAGTCGCAGTGTCCGAAGTGTGGTGACACTTCTGCTCGCAGGCTTGCCTGGCCTATACAGGGTATTGCCAGCTTAATTCTGTCCATGTTTCCAGCGTCCTTCTGCCTCTCTTCCTCGGCGCATTCTCGCGTATCCTCCGTCGTGATTAGTAAGCAACCGAATCCATATCATGGATGGGCAGAAGGAATAACGAATATATATTTATAACTTCATTCGCAAATATCGCTTTGAGTCAGCTTGCGGCAGCTGTCAATGCACAAGCAGGAGACAATAATGAAGATTAGGATCAGTTGGCCTAAGCTTCTCTTGCTTGTGGCCATGTCTGCATTCGGACTATGGGCCTCTTCCATGGTGATAGTCGTCTACTATACGTTGAAACAGTCTTTGCCTTTCTGTCCTTTGCAGCAAGGTCCAGGGATAGTGGTGAACTGCAATGCCGTACTGGACAGCAGGTACAGTATGGTCTTTGGCGTTCCTCTTGAGCTATTCGCTGTCGCGTACTTTGTCATCAATCTCTTATTGGTCTATTTCATTGCTTTTGGGAGTGATCGCTTGTTTCGAACCTCACTGAATGCCCTGTTTGGATGGAGATTCCTAGGCATTGTAATTGTACCATACCTCGTCTTCGTCGAGCTGTTTCTGGTCAAGGCCATTTGCGTTTACTGTACTATTATGCACGTTGCCATCATTGCAGATTTTCTCATCATCAGCTACCTTCTTTTCTATAAGAAACGCGGCCTGATAGAAGCGATAGAAGCCACAACGAGCGGCAGGGCCGCGTGAAGTAGATTACCTTGGTCTGATCGCTTAGTTGCCGCGAGTTGGCGTGTTTGGGACGGTTTTTACGACCATGAAGAGTCACAGCTCTAATGCATGATTCCAAGCGCCCCCCACTGCTGGCAACATCTAGAGGAATACGCATGTGTCAGAACAATCTAAGCGGTGAGGCGTACGTACTTGTCTCAGCAAACTGAAAACCCATCGTGTCGTTGCTAGGCTGGCTAAGAGGGGAATTATCGAGTTAGAAAACCTAGAAGAAAATTCAACGTATCGAAATCCTGTAATAATAATGATAATGTTGAGTTCAACTAGTCAGTATTCATAACAGAGATACTGTTGACAGTTTGAGCTGTGAGACACCTTTCGTTTTCATGAGATCTTTTGCCATGCCCTGAATTCTTTCCAATCTTCCCTTGACTGAGATTATCTCTAAGCATCGAAATTCGTCAAGGTGAACATGTGTCGTGGAGTTTATTGCGTCTCTATAGTGGTGTTGAACATCAGTCAGTGCTTCTTGGACTCCGTGGGATCGATGATCATAGGTTAACAGAACCGCGCCTGCTCCAAGTTTGCTTTTCGCTCCTTTCCATGTATATTCCGTGATGAAGTTGCGCATCGCAACCTGCAGCCCTTTCGATCGGTCCTTGTATCCTATCGCCATTAGCGAATCATCAAATTGCTTCATCAACTTTGGAGGCGTAGAGAAGCTAAACCTGTCCACCTTGACCAAGAACGGCACACCGCCTACCTAAGTGCAACTTTCAGCATATCACAATTTCGGCTTTCAGCTTCTGAGATGGCAACCTATCCAGCGGATCAAGTGATTATCGGGCATCCGCACCGTTCTAACAGTTTATTAGAGTAATACTAGTTAGCAAAGTCGTAATACTGGTGACTTAGCATGCATATTCCGGACGGATACCTAGGGCCTTCGACGTTCATTTTCTTCTACGTAATCATGATCCCCTTATGGTTCGTAGCGTCTAGGAAGGTGGAGAAAAATCTCAAGACTAAGCAAATACCTTGGCTTGCTTTTGGAGTGGCCTTCTCATTCGTGATAATGATGTTCAACTTTCCCGCGCCTGGAGGCACAACGGGACACGCGGTTGGCGCTGCCATCCTTGCATTAACGTTGGGGCCTTGGTTTGGGTTTCTGGGCGTTACTGGGGCGCTGCTAATTCAATGTCTCTTGTTTGGAGACGGCGGAATAACCACGTTCGCTGCGAACTCGTTCAATATGGGGTTAGTCATGTCCTTTGTCAGCTACTATGTCTACAAGTTGCTGGCTACTCGTGCTTCCCTTTTGTCGCGTCGACGTTGGTTGGCGGCCGCGGCATCTGGATACATAGGATTGAACGCGGCGGCTCTATGCTGTGCCATAGAATTAGGTGTCCAGACTCTACTGTACCACACTGCTAACGGCAGCCCTCTCTACGCTCCTTTTCCACTATCTGTAACGATTCCGGCCATGTTGATTTCTCACATGTTTATTTTCGGTTTTGTCGACGCGGCTGCGACTGGTTTCTTGGTTTCCTACATAATGCGTTCTGACCAGTCTATACTGGCAGCTTCGATAGTCCAAAGCATTCCAGGTCTGAATATCCGTGTAGGATTTGGAGGTACTCCGATGATGACTGCGCAGTCTCCAGCCACAAAACGCTCAATTTTCAGAAGACTGTGGATACTGCTCGCCGTTTTGGTAGTACTGGTTCCCGTGGGACTGTTGGCTCCGGGGTCAGCGTTTGCTGAATGGAGCGCTTCCCAGCTAGAAACACTATTCGGGATGACTCCCCCTGCAGGGCTCAAGAGCTTAGAGAACCTGTACAACGCTCCTTTCGGCGGATACAGCGTGCCTGGGGCAACGACCTTCACCCAAGTTAGCTTGGCGTATGTCCTCGCAGCTGCCATTGGGGTATCTATTCTCGGTTTATGTCTTTTCGCATTCTACCGAGTTAAATCAAGAGCTATCGTCTCAGATCCTGTACCTCCAGGAGAGGCGTGATTTCAGTTGCTTCCTGAATGGCTGAGTCAGAGACCAGCCGTCGGCGCTTGTCCGTGCTGCACCGTAACAGGGCCTAGCAAGAAGAGCATAGTGGATAGAACCCTCGGAGCCTTCTCGAGGTTCTTCGACGTATCCAGCTTCGCTGAGGGCTATGCATGCAAGAGAGGGCTGCTGCAATTCGTTGACCCTCGTTTCAAACTGATCGGGATGCTTTGGCTCGTCGTCTGTATCATCCTTGTGAACCGCGTGGAGTGGGTTCTGGCTATTCTCGGCGTCGCTATTCTTCTTGGCGTTGCCTCGAAGGTGAGGCTTAGTTACTACCTGAAGAGAGTCTGGCTCTTCATCCCACTATTCACATTGGTCATTGCTGTGCCGGCTATGTTCAACTTCATCGTTCCCGGACAACCTCTTCTCGTAGTGCTAAGTAAGGGTCAGTCCCTCGGTCCTCTTGTTTCTCCGTGGACGATTTCAATCACGGTACCGGGCGTTCAAGGGGCCGTCCTTTTCGTCTTGAGGACAGGAGCCGCCATCTCTTTCGTGATCTTGCTCGCGCTGACCACCCGCTGGACTGACATGCTAGCATCCCTTCAAAGTCTAAGGGTTCCAAAGGCATTCGTGATGATACTCGGCATGACCTACAGGTACGTATTCGTCTTGGTAGGCATTGCACAAGACATGTCCTTTGCCCTAAAGAGCAGAACACTGAGGCCCGAACGTAGTGCAAATATGAGAGAGTGGTTGGGTGCAACCATTGGAGTGCTTTTCCATCGGTCAATGAATATGAGTGAGCTTGTTAATTTGTCAATGATTTCACGCGGCTATGATGGGAGAGTTAGAAAGGTTACTGGATTCCGCGCTGAACCGTTTGACTGGGCTTTCTTGGGATTTCTCGTTGGACTAGGCGTATTGCTGATCATGCTTCGCAATGTCGGCGTGATCAATGGGATCTAAGATGGCCGAAGATAGAGGGCTCATCTTCGAGTTGCAGAATGTGTACTATTCATACTCTGGCAATCATTCCGCCCTGAGTGACGTATCGATGAACGTTAAATCTGGTGATTCAATTGCGATTCTCGGAGCGAATGGTTCAGGGAAATCCACGCTCCTCAAGATATTATGCGGTCTAATCTTCCCCTCGTCAGGAACCGTCAAAGCGTTTGGGTCTACGTTAAGTGAAGCGGGAATGGAGTTGAATAGAAGTGAATTCGCCCGCTACTTCAGGCGAAGGGTGGGGATGGTTTTTCAGGATTCTGATTCCCAGCTATTCTCGCCAGTGGTCTGGGAAGAAGTGTCGTTCGCCCCGCTGCAATTGGACCTGCCTCAACAGGACGTGCAGAAGCGAGTAAACGAAGCGCTCATTCTCCTGGGAATACCGCATCTCAGGAACCGTAGCCCACAGAGCTTGAGTGAGGGCGAAAAGCGGAAAGTGGCTTTAGCCTCCGTTCTTTCATTAGGCCCCGACATCCTCCTCTTGGATGAGCCCAGCTCAGATCTCGACCCCCGCACCAAAGTCTGGCTGGAAAGTTTCCTTATGGAATTGCATGGTAGCGGCAAGACAATCATAACGGCTACCCACGATCTTGAACTTGCAGCCGACACGTCAAACCGCTGCATCATCCTTGACGAGCAACATAGGATGGCAGGCGAGGGACCAACAGAGGAAATGCTCAACAACTGGGATCTGCTGTTGAATGCTAATCTAGTTCATGTTCATGCGCACAGACACGGGCAAGTTCTTCACACCCATCCTCATGCCCATTCAGAATGAAATTCAGGGCATTTCGATTCTCGAGGCGACTTGGTATCGCATTCAGGCCGCTGTTAGTTTTGTATTGACTGTGTTTCCAGCGACGCCTCAGTATTCTGGAAGCCCTCAAGAACCAGTTCAGAATTCTGGAATGAGACGGTGAAATCCTTACTTGCTCTTTGCGACTTTTACCATTATCCGGTCAAGCCGTTTATGTCCGGCTTCAGCGCGGCCGAGGCTGATTCATTCGTCAATCGCCTTTCCTTGAACACTGACCGTTGGCTTAAGGCCCATATCACTCACGTCCTTGAGTTCATCCCCAGCAAGACTGGAAATCCCGCAAAGGAATCGATGACTATGGGGCTGTCACATCTTCTTGGTTCAGCCGTAACTTTAATCCCATACCTTCTTCTTACAGACCTGAACTCTGCCGTCCGTGTCTCCATCATCCTTGCTTCAGTTACCTTGTTTGCCATCGGAGGGCTGAAGACTCTAGTCACAGGGGGAAGGTGGTACGTAAGCGCAACTGAGTTTCTGGTCATAGGGATGATTGCGCTCGTTGCAGGATATCTGGTTGGCATCGCAGTGAGGAGTTTCATATAGTATTAGGCGAAAAGTGGCGTATGCTGTAGAAACCGAACCATCGTTCCACAGTTCAATGTATAGACAGTGCAGCGCAGGAAAGCCTGTTGCTGAACCTGTTGAGGGCATTAACATTCGCTTTACGGGAGGCATTGATGCAGTTGGTGCCGCGCACAATCTGCTTTCAGCGATACTCGAGAATCAAAGGCGTCTTCATGGATAGTGTCGTTGAGCAGAAGGTCCACATGCGACACGTTTTACAGTATAGACGCTATGTACTCATTTCGGGTGAGAGGCTTGCAGCAAGAATCTGATATGGTGGAGCTGCTGGAAATCCTCAAGGCCTTAACCCAAAATGGAGGGTCGGTTCCGGTGCGTCAAATAACTGCCAAGCTGGGTCGCTTGCCAGAGGATGTGCAAAGGCTGGCCCAGGCAGCAATCAGCAGAGGGCTCGCATACCAAAATCAGGACGGCATTGGACTGACGGAGACAGGGGAAGCCATGATCAGGAAGCATCGAGAGGAGTACGTGCACGAGAGGCACGTTCACGGAAGATCGCTAACAGGTCGTCTCAGACGCTCTCTCGAGAGAGGGGCGGCAGACTTGCATGAGCATTGGCGCCGTCACGGACTTGACGATGAATCACTAGTCAGCTTCTACAAGAACCTAGAGAATCTTCAGGGCCGCATAGAGGAGACCGTGGCGCTCACTGATCTTCGAGAGGGTGAGAAGTCCGCAATGGTCCTCGCCCTCGGTGGCCATAGAATGGTCCGTAGGCTCGCTGAGATGGGGTTGATTCCCGGAACGGAGGTTACATTAGTCAGAAGTGCTCCGATGCACGGCCCGATCGAAATCTATGTTCGCGGCGTCTCCCTCGCACTCGGACGAGGAATCGCCAGCAGAGTGCTCGTCAAACGGGCTGCCGACAATCATCCGCATAACCGCTGAGATCTGAGGCATGGAAACCAGACGACGGTTAACTATATGCCTTGCAGGAAACGCTAACGTAGGCAAATCCGTTATATTCAACCAACTTACTGGACTCAACCAGATAGTTGGCAACTGGCCCGGAAAGACCGTCGAACGAGCAGAAGGAACGCTCCACTTCAAGGGCTACACGATAAGGGTCGTCGACCTACCCGGGACCTACTCTCTCTCAGCGTACTCGATGGAGGAAGTTGTCTCACGTGACTATGTTGCGATGGGCCGCCCCGACGTGGTCATAGACATAGTTGACGCCTCAGCCTTGGAACGGAACCTCTACCTGACGATCCAGCTCTTGGAACTGGACGCTCCGCTAGTGGTAGCGCTCAACCAGATAGACCTCGCCGCGAAGAAGGGTATCAAAGTCGACGCCCAAACGCTGTCTGAGATGCTTCAGGTGCCGGTGGTGCCCACGGTCGCAACAACAGGTTTCGGAATCCAAGAGCTTCTCTCAAAAGTCATCGAGGTCGCAGAAAAAGGGTCCAGATCAGTAGACATCAAGTTTGGCAGAGAGATTGAACAGAGAATCCAAGAACTGGAGGAGATTGTTAGGACTGATCTGCCGCGACTCTCCTCGCGCTACCCACCGAGATGGATCGCAACCAAGCTTCTCGAGCGGGATGAAGATGTCCGCAAGAACGTCGAGGTTGAGGGAGGCTTCCGGGTCCTTTCCAAAGCGGCTCAGATGATCGAACAGCTTGAGGAAGTTCACGGTGAACCATCATCAGTCGTCATAGCCTCTGAGAGGTACACGCTTGCGGGTCGAGTCGTAGAAAAGACCCTAAGAGTAGTCTCACCGCCGAAAGTCCACATAGACCAAAAACTGAGCACAATAACTGCGCATAAGATTCTGGGTTACCCAATCCTCGTAGGAGTCATCGCCGGCGTCTTTGGGGTCGTATTCGGCGCGGGAGGTGCCATGGTCAGTGTCCTCGAGGAACTGTTTAACGTGATCCTAGTGCCGACAACGGAGGAGTCTCTGTCACGATTGCTCCCGCCGATCTTCGTGCGGCTCATCTCCCAAGGATTCCTCTGGGGGGTCGCTGCCGCCGTCACGATAGTCCTCCCGTACATCGTACCCTTCTACATTCTCCTTGGAATCCTTGAGGACAGCGGCTACCTGCCTAGAGTCGCATTCCTGATGGACAATCTGATGCATAAGATTGGATTGCATGGTAAGGCCTTCATCCCACTTCTTTTAGGCTTCGGCTGTAATGTGCCGGCTTGCGTGGGATGTCGAATAATGGAGACCGACCGCGAACGCTTTATCGCGGGTTTTGTCGTCACACTCGTCCCATGCGCAGCTAGGACAGTCATAATCCTAGGCCTAGTAGGACGATATCTCGGGTTGCCCACAGCACTGGCGCTCTACCTGTTTGATCTCTGCCTAGTCTTCCTACTTGGGCGACTGGCCTTCCGGATCCTGCCTGGGGAACCGATGGGCCTGATAATGGAGATGCCCCCATACAGGGCACCATCGCTTAAGTCGGTTCTCAACAAGACATGGGTACGAACCAAAGACTTCGTCTACGTTGCCTTCCCCTTCATCATCGGCGGCAGCGTCTTCCTGCAGCTCCTATCGGTAACAGGTCTGATATCCGTCATGGCCGATCTCATGAGTCCGCTGACCACTTCCTGGCTTGGTCTTCCTTCAATCGCTGGAATACCCCTAATCTTTGGTGTCCTGCGGAAAGAACTCACCTTGGTGCTACTCGCGAATCTAGCTGGCACATTCGACTTCAGCAAGGTACTGACGCCCGTCCAAATGATTGTCTTCGCAATCGTCACAATAATCTATATTCCATGTATCGCTACGATCGCTGCACTTGTTCGTGAATTTGGCGCGAAGAGAGCGATTGCTATCGCCGTGCTTGACTCGCTCTTGGCAATATTTCTCGGCGGCCTTGCATACCGAGTATTGTCTCTCGCCTTCTGAAGCCGCATCGTCGCCTGCGGCTTGCTGTCTAGCGTCGAACGGAAAGAGTTATTTTGCATAGGTATTCAATATATCTCGGTCTGCATGAAGAAAAATCTAGACGAATAGGAGGCCTTGGCTAGGGCGGGTCAGGTAGATCTTGCGAAACTAACACGCGGTCAAGTAGAACACTGCCACGGATTCTGTTGGACATGCGTGAAACGCTGGTGCCCTTGGAACGAGACACCACCACTAAGAACTGGGTCGCGTAACATGGAGTCGATCTCTTCGCGTGCAATCAACTCTCTTATCAAGTAGGATCCAAGAACTCGGCTACGGTGATGTGACTTCCCGGCGGAAAGACCTGTAGTTCGGCGAATGCTGAACCAGAGTATGCCTTCAGTCGATCGCGTGAAGCTCACAGTTCTTGTTGAAGATTCTGCAAACAGGCCTGATCTCATAGCGAAACATGGCCTGTCGTTCCTCGTGGAAACTGCCTCAGCTGCTTCCAACTCAAGAATTCTCATGGATGCAGGACCGCCTCCCGATATAGCGTTACGCAACGCTAACGTGTTGAAAGCTGATATCCGCCATTTGGACACCATAGTCGTTAGCCACGGACACTATGACCATGCAGGCGGGTTAGTCGAGATCCTGAGGAATGTTCGTCGGCCAACTCCCGTGGTCGTTCATCCCTTGGCCTTTGCTCCAAAATTCTCCCTCAAACCTGATCTCAGATTCATAGGGCCAGACTTTGATGAAAGATCGGTCAGAGACGCGGGCGGGGTGCTGCTGCTTGTTCGCAACTCCGTCGCGATAGCAACCGGTGTTATCACAAGCGGCGAGGTTTCCAGGGAAACCGACTTTGAGAAGGTTGAGGGATTCTGGACGGTTAAGGACCAGCGTTTCGCTCAGGACCAGATGACTGACGATCAAGCTCTTCTGATAAACGTGAGACAGAAAGGCCTCGTCGTCATATCCGGATGCGCTCACTCTGGAATCGTGAACACCGTAAGGTACGCGCAGAAGATAACTAGAACAAACAATATTCATGCAATCATCGGCGGATTCCATTTGGAAAATGCTGATGATAAGAGAATCCAGGCGACCCTAGATCAGCTCATAAGAATTCAACCGAAGTCACTCTATCCATGTCACTGCACAGGCTCCAAAGCAATGAATAGATTCGTTGACTCCTTCGGAGATCGGTGTAAAACTACTCGTACTGGAGACGTAATTGAGCTCTGAGACGGCCTTCAAGACTGTGCTCAAGCTGGATGCTGTCGTCGACCAGCGCCTCTGCGATTGTTATTGTGAGCGTGGCAAAGACCGTGCACGTGCCTACCGTTTCTCAACAGCTCTTCGCCGTGTTCCCCAAAGACCCGAGTAAGATTGATGCCTCATATTCCTACGATTCCCACCACGAGTAACGCCGCTACGATTAGAGATACAGCCGCCGAGATTCCAGCGACCGCGGGGATCCTCAGCTTGCTTATCTTCAGGATGCTTCGGAGAGCTGCAAACATATGGAATCCTTGCACAACTGTCTAGGGAATCTATTTTCGTAACTCTCAGCCCACAAGCAACTTCAGTTTCTGCTCGGTATTCTTCGCATGTAGAAAGCATGTCCCTCATGCTGTATCTCAATCAATTTCCTTTCCTCGATCAACCTCTCCACGACGCCCCAATCAGCATTCGCTTTCTTCAGCAGATGTTCAACTGCTTCTCTGCGCATCGGATGGACTGAGGTGATGGCAAGTAGATCGGTCTCAGCCTCGCCGGTAGAGGCGAAGGCATCACCTTCAAAACCGGTAAGGTATTGTACCCTATCCTTACCGAGCGACGTGCTCATGATCTGATATGCAAGGTTGATAATGTGCTCGTTCGTCGCACGTACGAGTTTCTCAGCAGGTGGTCTCGTTGGTATAGCAATGTAGGCCGTTCTTGGCTGTAGATCCCTCAAGAATTCAGTTATTCTGACAATCTCCTCTTCATTATCGTTGACTCCATCTATGAGCATTGTCTCCGAAATCAGTTCGCCTTTGAAGCTCCTGCTGAAGTCACGCATGCCTTCCAAGATGCCGAGCAGTGAAAGGGTTCTGTGTGGTCTGTTCACCTTATGCCAAAATGGTTCACTGACCGCATCAACTTTAAGAGAAACTAGGTCCGCCTTTGCTAAGTCCTCTCTAACGTCCGCTCTGTCAATAAGCGAAGCATTTGTCAAGACAGCCACAGGCAGCCCCATAGGGCTTAACATGTCGACCTCCTTTCCTAGGTTTACATCCAAGGTTGGCTCTCCATCTGGAACAAACGTAAGATAATCAATCGGTTGGCCTTTAGCTCGGCACTGCCTAACCTTTTCTTGGATTTGTGCAAGAATCCGCTCTGGCTCGTAGAACGGTATTCTCTTTGCGATGAGCTGTGTTGTTCTCCCCAGCTGACAGTAGACGCAGGAATAGCTGCATGTCTTTGCAGGGATGTTGTTTATTCCCAAACTGCGGCCCAAACGCCTTGAGGGAACGGGCCCAAAGGCTATCGCATTCTCTCCCTCAACAGGGCCAGACACTGCCGCCACAAGATCACAAGCGTGTCAGTTGGACCTCACCAGTTCTGTTCATGTCTCGCTCATGGCCTTATTGATTGGACCTCGGAGATTTTCGCGAACTGCTTTTCAATTTTCTCTCTGTGGAGTGTGTTCATCGTGCAGAACGGAATTATCCTACCATCAGGCACCGCGTAGTGAATGCCGCAGCGCTCTACTCTTTCAAGGTCAAAATTGTATGCGTCCATGAAGTGCATGGCACCTATCATGATTACATGTCGCATCAATCTGCCAAGCGCTTGGTAACTTCCTTCCCTTATCACTCCGCTGATTAGAGGCGCAAGCACTCTAAGCTTAAGGTGCCTGAAGCTTCTAATCATTTCGAGTCTCGCTCTTACACTCTTGCCCGCTCTGGCGAGCCGGTAGACTTCATTCATGGAGTCCATGAAGGCGTCGATGTTCGCGTATCGGGTGATGGGAGTTAGTTTTCCGTCTTCGACGAAGACGAACGTTGCCATACCACAGTGTTCGTGCATTGTGAATTCGGGGTATCTACTTCCCTTCAATGCTCCGACAGCCTTCGCGAATGGAACAACCGAAGGAACAGGATAGAATTCACTTTGCTTTATCTGCCCCTTCGTCTGCTCTTCAACGAGCCTCATGAAGTCTGGGATCGTAATTCGATAGTCGGGCAATTTTCCTCGATCAATTCTGCCCGTAACAGAAACAGGCTGAACGTTAACGCATCTGACGATATCATAGTTTCTTGCCGCAAAGTCTATGATGTCGCCTAGCTGAGTATCGTTCACCCCTCTTACTAGAGTAACAACAAGGACTACGCTGTCATGACCTGCAGCCCTAAGGTTCTGTAGGGCTTTCAGCTTGGTTGGCCACAGATCTAAACCGCGAGTTGTCTTGTAGGGTTCCCCTGTGACGCCATCAAATTGCAGGTAGAAACTCGAAACGCCAGCGTCTGTGAGGCTCTTCAGATATTCGCGGTCTTTCGATATTCGCACTCCGTTAGTGTTTACCTCAACATGATGTATACCTTTCTCATGGGCATATCGGATGATGTCCGGGAGATCGTCTCGAAGTGTGGGTTCTCCGCCGCTTAATTGAAG